>OIWQ01000167.1_pt1 | contig 81661 bp, 82 predicted proteins | sample 1587571 | NCBI WGS metagenome assembly OIWQ01 (sample SAMEA3888910, study PRJEB22519) | human gut metagenome | biome: human gut; feature: human-associated habitat; material: faeces | place: Denmark | collected 2010
ATTTTAAACATATAAGGCTTTTTGAGAATTCGCCATTCAAGAAAATATCTAAATCCAATAGATCTGTGGATGATTTGACAGCTGTTGAAAAAGTTGGAGCTAAAATTATAAAAGAAAATCTGTCAGAGAAACTGTATTATATAATACACCTATTTTATTATTATTTAAGCTTAATCGATATGCGCCCAGTGATAATGCCAGAAACGACATTAACTGGCGAAAAATTATTAATAACACAATGTGGTCCAAAAGTAATTTCAGGACAAACTGATTATTTTAATTTATATTATAATAGATTCTGCCTTAAACCACCAAAAGAATATAACTTTTATAAAGGGTTGATATATGTCAAGGATAATATAAAAATAAAAATAGAGTCTAGTGGTGTATATATAAAATTGCCATGCATTTTTGATCAAAGGTTTCATAGAAGTATCAATATTCTAAATCCACGAAACACAATGACTATAAAAGATGTCTATGTGAACCAACTGAAATACATCTTACAGTACGGATATAAAGATAAAAATGTACAAAAGTATTATAAAATTCTTTTGGACGACATTGAATTTTTTGATGAAGAAAAATCAGGCATTGGCATTGATATAAGTGAGATATTCAATGAAATACATGAATATCTAAAATACTGCAGTGACAATATCGACATTAAGTATGTAATTACAGATAAAAGGTCTAATAATAAAATAGATTTGTGTCTAGTAGATATACAATCTATAGATGATGTTAATGAATCATTTCTGTCAATATTTGAAAACTATTCATTTGTGGCAAATATAATAGGATTTGTAGTAATGATAAATTCATTTGTCATGTCAACAGATTTTGCTGAAGTGAAAAAATTGCTACAACAGATGTCAACTTCTGGCACCTGCTCGTATTTAAATTCTTTAGTTGTTAGTGATGAAACACAATTAGTAAATAGTTTTACATCTTCATTAAGTTATCCTATTATGATAGATGTATTAAACAGTGTTATATGTGAAAATGTCACAATGTATGATCATTATGAATTGAATGATTTATCTACTGTAATACAATGTGTAAAAGACAATGCTTTTATATATGTTGGAAATCCAAAAAAATGTTCATTCAGAACTGACATTCTAAATAGCTTATCAAACACCGAGACAGACATTGCTTCATACATCAAAAACAATAGTGCTATTTCTAAATTTGACATTCTTAAAGCTTTAGTCGCTAATAGTAATTTTTATATTGATAGTACTACTCAGAAAAGAAATGATAAAGTGTCATCATCTGAACATGTAAAAAACAATACGAACAATGATGAGTACTCTAAATTCATAAAAAACTTTGAGATAATGTCATTGCTTCATGGTAAATATGCTATTAAATGTGATGTCGTCGCAGTCGGCGCTTAAGCTTAATATATTTAATATTACTGATTTGACATCTCTTAAAATGTTTTAAATTATTTTAAAACATTTTTTTATTTAAGTAAGATATATTAATAATTTATATGTATAACTTTATCAAATTTGTTTACAGATGTATATAAATTATATGGAAGAAACAATAGAAGAACGTTATAAAAGATATGATATTTTATTTGCCAATCAGATAAAAAATGGTTTACATATAGATTTAAATATAGATGATATATGTAAAGAACTTGCGATGTATTTTAAGAATCCTGGTCGTTTAAATGCTCAACCAAATAAGAATAAGATAATTTATTATTTTCAGCAGGACAACTTCTATAGAGAAGAAAAGAAAATATTCTCTACAAATCCAGATCTTCGACATAAATTGATAGACAATCGTGTAAAATATTTGTCAGAAATATCTCCAGGACATCTTAGACCAGCGGAATCTTTAACAGATGCAGAATTACTTAGAGGATTTAAAATTTCAAAAATACATCAATCATATTCGCATTTTAGCCCGTATTGGACAAAATATTTTGTCGAAAAAAATAATTTAAAGTGTGTTGCAGATCCATTTGGCGGATGGGGTCATCATATGATTGGTATTCTTGCAGCTGGTGCTAAATGTATATATAATGATCTATCACATCATACTGTAATGGATGTCATTAGAATGAATGATTTTATACATAGCTTATATCCAAATACTGAATCAGTCATTACTGAAGGTGACGCCAAAGATTTTTCTATACCAGATGAATGTGACGGAGTATTCATGTGTCCTCCATATTTCAACATTGAGATATATGAATGTGGAAAATTTGATAGTAGAGAAGATTTTGATAATGTAATAAAATCTGTTTTGAAGAATTGGTTTCATTCAAAAGCACGGACATTAGGAATAATAATAAGAGAAGATTATGAATATCTGTTTATGAATGAACAGCATGATGAAAATTGTGTATGTGATTTTATGCCAAAGTGGAGTTCAAAAGAACCTGTCAATACAAGACTAGACCATTTATCAAAAGCAGGAAAGATTTATGAATACTTATATACATTCAATAAATAATTTATAAATTAATGTTATTTACATACCATACACGGTCAAAAACAAAACAACTCAAATTTCTATAATATCATTACCATATCTAATATTCTTTATTATCATAAACTTAAAATTATAACCAAGTTTAATTACTGCTTCACGTTTTAGTAAGTTCTTTTCTAAATTTATATCATATGTAAATTTAGATTTGACTTCTATAAACGTGTTTGTAGTTTTAATGAAAATATCTGGATAATAAACATGTTCGAAATCATCCTGTATATATGTTATATTATTACCACATATAGTTTTTATTTCTTTCATTCCTGCTGCTATCTCACTTTCATCATATTTAGTTAACAAATAATCTAAAACATAATTCTCATATCCTTGTATTTTTATTGTTTTTCCTGATGGAAATCTATAAGATTTATATTTTAATTGCGGCATGTATGTTCCATATCTTTCCAACTTAGTCTTTTTTATTAATCGTTTTGTTTCATTAGTCAATTTATGTGGGTGACCATGTTTCTTAAGATATGAATTTTTACATATTTCACCATAATTATTTTGCCATTGTGGGCGTTCAACACCCAATTTCTCCTTTGTTTTTTGCCTAGCATATTTTGAATTTATAACATATTCATCTCCATATTTTTTAAGGCAAGTCTTTTTTCGTTTATTCGCAATAGATTCTTTTTCTTCTAATGTCATATTCATGTGCCTATATTTTGCTCCGCATGAGCGAGAACATGTTTTGTTACCGAATCTTAATCTATCATTCTTATTCAAAGGATGAATTTCAACTTTAAATTCTTTATTGCATATTGGGCATATCCTGGTTTCTATATAAAAGTGACTAACGCTTTTGTCATTTTTGTTCAAAATAAGTATTATTAATTTAATATTATATATGAGTAAATGATAAAATTTTTAATCTAAAAAGTATACAAATATGAGCAAACTTTATGATATTGATCCAGAAACTTGTACAAAAGAAGAATTGGAAAATGCAATTAGAGCATGTATAAGAGCAGAAGAACTTGGAAACACACAGCAGCTTGGGGCGAAAACTTTTATTAATTCTTGTTATGGCGCTTTGGCTTCTAAATTTTATCAATGTTCTAATACACAAATTGCAGAATCAATTACTTTACAAGGTCAAGATCTTATAAAATATTCAACGCAAAAAGTAAATGAATATTTTAAAGAGTTGTGGACAACTGATGAAGATGTTCATAAAAAAATAGCCGAAACATTGAAATCCAAACACAAAGATTTCAATGTAGAAAATTTTCTTGAAAATGCAAAATCACATCTCGAAATTGGAGATACACTACAAGTTTATGGAGACTCTATTACAGGTGATAGTGCAATTCGTATGGAAGATGGTTCATATGAAACTATAGAAAATTTATTTAACGCATATTGCGATACAGATTCAGATGATAAAATAAGAGTTTCATGTGACAAACGAGTGTATGGTTGTTCATCAGATTTTAATCCATGCACATATCCAATCAAATATATAATGCGTCATAAAACAAATAAAACTATATGGAGAGTAACATCTACACAAAAAACAATAAATGTTACTGAAGATCATTCAATAGTTATTGTTAGAAATAATATTATGTGCAATATTAAACCAAATGATATTGATATTGACACAGACAAACTTATTATATATGACAATGATAAGATAGTTTTAGCAGATATACAATCTAATACTATAACTAATTTGTCAGATGAATATGTATATGATATAGAAATTGATTCAGATGATGCTGAAAAACATGTATTTTTCGCCAATGACATATTAGTTCACAATACAGATTCTATCTCTTATGATTCTATTATTAAAACATCTAGACATCCAAATGGAATTACTATAAGTGAATGGTATAAAGAAAATGAAAACAATATTGGTGAAAGAACTTTAGCTGGTCATGAATCAGTTCATACTGATGATAAAGCTTTGAATTTTGATGATGATAAATTGACATTTACAAATGTTAAACGCATTATTAGACATAAAGTGTCAAAACCAAAATGGAAACTAAGAACTTCTTCCGGAAAAGAAATTGTATGTACAGACAATCATTCATTAATTGTATTTAGAAACGGCACTAAGAAAAAAGTCAAACCTAGCGAAATAACTTGTGAAGATAAAGTTCTAACTGTCAATCTATCTACATCGATAGAAGAAAATATAAGATATGTACAAAGTTTTGATAATGTTGAGATATGTGTGAATATAGGTGAATATACAGATGAATATGTATATGACATTGAAATGGATGATGACTCTCACACATTTATTGCTAATGATATTTTAGTTCACAATTCTTCTTATATAACATTACAGCCAATTATTGATCAATGCAAAATTCCAGCAGAATGTGAAACTGATTTTGTTCTTGCTATAAATGAATTCGTTCTCGATGACTATCTTACTAGAAAATTCGATGAATATGCTAAAGCATTCAACTGTCATAAAAATCTAGAGAAATTTGAACTAGAAAAAATAGCTCGCACTCTTATAATGCTAGCAAAAAAGAAATACGTGATGGACATTTCTTGGAAAGAACCAGACGTGCATGTAGCTCCTTTACATGTTTTGGTGTTCAAAGGTATTGAAATTATACAAGGTTCTACTCCTGGTTTTTGTAGAAATATAATGAAAGATTTCATCATGTTCATGTTAGAAAAAATAAACAATGGAGAAAAACCTTCATATGATGCAATCATATCAAAACTGAAATCGATGAAAGATATGTTTGCTATGCAGTCTCCTAATGAAATTTCAAAGTCATTTGGTATGAATGATTATGAGAAATATATTCTTGATGATAAAAAAGATATTATATTTACAGACGCTACTACACCAATACATGTCCGCGCAGCAGCAGTATATAATAACACATTGTTTACTAAAGCGAAGAAATATAGATCTAAATATAGTATCATTAAAAAGGGAGATAAAGTTAAATTTTATTATACGAACAAATCTGGTCTTGAAGATGTATTTGCTTTTCTACCAAATGAGTTTCCAGTTGAATTCGCTCCTAAGATGAACATTGACATACAATTTGAAAAAATGATTCTTGAACCAATGAACCGTATTATTATAGCATGTGGTTATCCAAGTGTTTCTGGCACATTGATGTATTCAGCAAGTTTATGGTAAAATATAAATAGTAATTCATAAATATAAATTTTAAATACAATTAATTATGTACTTAATTATTCCAGATATACATGGTAGAGATTTTTGGAAAGACGCTATTGATAAAGTAGACATTTCTAAAGACACTGTAGTTTTTTTAGGAGATTATTTAGATCCATATGATCAAGAATTCGATGGTATGCCATATGACATGCTAATTGAAGACACTATAAATAATTTTAAAGAGATTTTAGATTTTAAAAAGAAACATAAGAAAAATGTAATTCTTTTACTTGGTAACCATGATATGACATACATGATAAGTAAAAGAATATGTGAATCTAGATGTATAGATTCTAGATATAAAGAACTAAATGAGTTATTCAATAAAAATAAAAATTTGTTCCAGTTAGTAGTCACATTTTCGGTGAATGATAAAAATTATGTAATTTCACATGCTGGTGTGCATGATGAATGGTTGAAAAATCTATTAGTCACATCTGGTGAAAAAACAAGAGAATCCGCTAATAAAATGAGTAATGATGATTTGTTCAAAGCTACGTGTAAACTGAACAAAATGTTTAAGGATAGATCATATTATTTAATAGACTCATTAGCTGATGTTTCTTTTTATAGAGGAGGATTTAAAACAGTTGGTTCATTAGTGTGGTCAGATGTAAGAGAATGGTTGAATGTAAAACCATATGCTTATCAAATATTTGGTCATACTCAACTTATTCATGAAGCTGTGACAAAAGATATAGCTTGCCTTGATTGTAAAAAATCTTTTATGTTTGATAAAGATACTGGACAGTTTTTTGATATTAATGATACGTCAACACCAATAAATATAATAACATTGGAATAAAAATATCATGTTCATATTATGAAATATATTTGTATTAATTGTAAAAGAGGGAAATGTAAAGGATGTGGAGGAAATGTTACCACTTCATTTCATAATATGAAAACTGCTTTCCAAATAAATAATTAAAGTAAATAATTTTTTAATATGTTTAATAAAAGAAATACTAGAGGCAATGCCATATTCGATAGTCTAAAAAACGGCAGACGCCGCAAAAGAAATTATGTAATGAATGAATCTTTTTCTGGTAATGATCCGGTATTAGCAATTATAAATATAGCTCCAAACACATATTTAGATGTTAATCCAGGAGAAGAATTGACAGAAGACATGATTACAGATCCAGATGATATGCCTGTTGTAAAACTAATTTCTTTAGCAGACACAGTTACTGTCGATGATATAACTGGCGACAATAGTTATAAATTAGCTGTTTCTGTCTCTGAACCAGAAAGTGCAGCTCGATTATATAACTGGATAACTACTTACACAAACACAAAAAATGATGATGACATCGAAACTTATGTCGCGCCAGGTTTAATAGATCTGATGAATAGTTCTGAAACTAATGACATTGAAGACATTGAAGACCCAGATATGGATGATGATTTAGATGCGCTTGCTGATGAGACCGATGCTTATAATGAATCAGTAAGTTCTAGATTTTCTAAATACCGTAATTTGTATGAATCTGCAGTAGATTCTCTCAATGAGAAAGATGACGACAAAGATTCTTCAGATGATGATTTCGCAGATTTATTTGGAGATGACAATGATGATGCAAAAGATAATAATTCTGATTCAGATGATAAAAAATCAGATGATGAAAACTCAGATGATGAATCAGATGATACAGAAGATGTACCGATGACAGCAATTGTCATAACGGTAAAGAGAGATGACATTGATAAATGTAAAGATGAAATGGTTTCTGCAGGCATTCCAGAAGAAGACATTGAAGTTCTAGATAATGATGACGATGATGAGAATGGTAAATTGAAAATAGATGCAAACTCCGTTAAAGAACTTAAAGATTATTTGGCTGGAAAAGGTATTGACCTGGAAGAAAAGATTGGCGGAGAAATAATTGATGATGAAGATTCAGACAAAGATTCAGATGATAAAGATTCTGATAAAGATGACGACTCTGAAGAACCAACAGATGATTTCGATATGAATGATTTGTTTGGAGATGATGAATCAGATGCAGATGATGATAACGAATCGAAGTAAACTTATTTCATATATTGAACTTTAAAAATGGAGGTATTTAAATACCTCCATTTTTATTTTTTGTAATATTACAAAAAGATAAATAATTAAAGATTAAAATAAAAAATAAATTATGTCTGAACTAACTTTAAACTTATCAGATTATAAATCATCTGGTGTATACTTTGTTGAGATAGATAATTCTATCATAACAGGTTCAGTTAATTCTGCTATCCGTTTAGCTATAGGATATAATGAACGTGGTCCGTTTAATAGACCTATATATATTTCTTCAACTGCAGATTGTGACGAATTACTTGGTGATATTGATCTAAAGCTGGAAAGACGAGGATGCTATACTAATAGAAATATTAGAACGATGGCTTCAGTCGCACCAGTATATGCTTTAAATTTACTTCCAGTAGACACAAGAGATCAGGCTAATAACACTGATAAAAGCGGATTTAACGCTATCTCATTTGATAGTGTTAGTGAGAATAAAGAGGGCACAATGCCATTTTGTGAAATGTATGATCGCTCTAAATTCTGGATTGCAGATGGTGAAGCAATGATGAAAGGAGTTATCACTAATGATAGTATCAAAACAAAAAATGATGAAGAAGTCTATGGACCTTTATTTGCATTTGGAAATGCTGGTACAAGAGACATTTCTTTAATAGTCCGTAAAGCTGAAAACCTGACTGGCTATAATGTCACTTTCTTAGACTGGTATGGAAGTATAGATGCGATTCCATATAAATGGATCAATCCATATGATTATGTAGCAGATTACTTTATTCAAGTAATTGCAGTAAATGGTAATTATACAAATTATCAAAATTATGCAAATGATTCAAAATGGAAAGAGTATTTCAATAATTCTGGAATCAAAAAAGATGCATTGAATAAATTTTTACGTCTTGATGCAGTAACTGTTCTTGGTAATTGGATTGGCTGTATTATTCCAGATTTCTATGACAAACAAGGAAAATGCCACTCTATTGAATATCTAATCAATAAAACCACAAATAAAACTGGTTTACAGTTTGGTATTAATAAAACTGCTCTTGAAACACTTTATCTAGATATAGATAATGTCAATACAGATACTAATCTAAAAGAAACATTTACTCCAAAATTCTTTTTGGATAAAGATGGAAATGGTGTAAATTCAAGTGAAACAACTGCAGATGATGCTGAAACACCAACATATGTAATTGATATGACTGGTATGAATATTAATCTTAATAAAGACAAACAAGGTGTAACATTCATGTCATATAATATACCAGCAGCAGACATTCATAATAAAAATGTATATACAATTCATGCGAAACTTACATCTGCTGACAATTTATGTTCATTTGTATATGATGCTTCTTCTGAAGCCACACATGATGTAGCTGGTAAAGATGCTACAAAAGTAATTCCAAGTGTAGGTGATTATGTTAGAGCTGCTAATGGTACATTGACTCGTATCATTAAAAAGCAAGTCAATCGAGTATATGATAGTAGTCTTACTACTGATAAAATAACATTCACGACATTATCTCCAATTTGTAGATATAGTGTAAATTATAATCCACAGACATTGTCTGTTACAGATGACGCTAATATTCAAAATGTTGGCGGCAATACAACTGAAACAAATCCAGAATTATACGGACAGCAAGATTACATGGTGTTCGCAGATCCTGTAGCGGTAGATGATGAAAACCTAGACATCGTAGTTGAAATTCATAAAAGTATCACATCTATATATGAAACATTAAAATTCTTACCACTGAATGGTCTTAAGATTACTAACAAACATCGTCCTGGTTACGATAAAAATGGTAATTTGAATTTTGAACTTGGTATTGAAAAAATATATAAGTTCTTGGAAGATTCTGGCATAAGAAAAGGACTGCTTAATAATGATATTATCGATTTTAGATATATCGTAGATACAATGGGTGGTGGATTAGGTGGTTATTATCCAGATTCTTATGATTCTGAATATACCACCAATAAAACATTCAATGGAAAAAAATATCTTTCTAAGCTTGCTGCAGATAAGGGACATTGCACTGCTCTATTGAACCTTCCTTCTATGAGTGATTTCGCAGCTTCAACTACACCTATTTTCTGTGATGATTATAACGTAGGTTCTTTAAAACCAACATTCAATGTAGAATACATCGCTAAAGGTGGCAATATGGATCACGCTTATACTGAGCCTTGTGAAGAATTTGAACTTCCAGTAAGTTCTGAAGAAGCTGCAAAATATACAGCATTCTTCGCTCCATATTTAAAATATAGACAGGGAACTAAAACTGTTCTCATCCCACCTGCTGCTGATGTAAGTAATACATTCATGTCTAAATATTTAGGTGGAAATCCTTATGCTACAATAGCGAATAGAACTGGTATTTTGGACAACAGCAATATTGTTGGAGTTGAATATAACTTTGACAAAGTTGATCGTGACACTCTTGAACCATTTGGTGTAAATCCAATAATTGAACGTGGAACAGCGGTGATGATTTATGGTGATAGAACTGCTTATCAGACTGTCAATTCAGATTTCAATTACTTGCATGTTAGAGAATTACTTAATACTATAGAAATTCGATGCAAAGACGTTCTTGATGATTATCCATTTACATACAACAATGCGAATACTCGCGCTGAAATTGTTACAAGATTGAATCCAATTTTGGCAGCTATGAAAGATTCTGGTGCATTAGCTAAGTATGAGATACAGATGGATGAACTCAACAACACTCAAGAAATCATTGATGAAAAATTTGGTATCGTTTATATTGGTGTATGGGTTACTCCAAATATGGAAAAAATCATTACAAGAATTACAGTAAATCGCGGTTCTGCTGCAGATTAATAATTTAAAAATAATTGTAAATACTAATATATGGCAAATAATATTAACCCTGTATCATCTACTGGTCTTAGTGGTCTTCCTCATTTTAGATCATCTAGAGTTTCGACATCGATGTGGGAACCAGTATATCTAAACTTGTTTACTATTGCTATCCAATTTCCAGATGCAATGAAAGAAGACGCTGAAGGTGATAAAGATCTTTTACTAGAAGGTATACAATCTGTAAGTGGTCTTGATACTAATAAAGTTCCTGGAGCAAATGCTAAACAAAATTATAAATTTGCTGAACGCCGTTTTGCTGATGCTGGTCCAGATAAAACTACTATCGATATATCATTCGATATTGAAATCAACTTGCGTGGCTCAGCAGATGGAAAACCAGATTTATATACATTAAAGCTCCTAAGACGTTGGAATGATTTGATATATGATCCACTAACTGGACGTATGGGTCTTAAAGCACAATATGTCGCACCACAAGTTATAGTAACAATGCATGATAAAGCTGGCCAGCCTTTCTGGACGTGGACACTATATCATGTTTGGCCAACAACTCCTCTTCCGGCTCCAGCTTTAAGCTACACACAGAAATCAGAGTTGTATAAAGTTACAGGTTATACTTTGGCTTGTGACTATTGGGATGAGGCTATGCTATAATCTCATGTATAACATAAAAATTAAAGGTACACATTTACATGTGTACCTTTTTTATTTTATATTGATAAACTTTATCAATTTTTATGAAACTTAAAATATATTATTTTTCATCTTTTTTATCTTGTCTATTATATGCATAATCGGGTCCTGTAAGAATGTCAATATAACCGGATAATTTTTCATCTTGTCCAGAAGTCACCTTTTTTAAACTCAATGATGCTCCATCAAATACATCAACAAGTATCTGTTTGAGTTCATGTCCACTAAGGCTAGATGAATTTCCTTGATTAATTGATCCAATTCCAGATGTAGTTCCTGGTAAATTGAATCCATTTAATGATGCTGCATTCGAAGATAATGAAGAACCTATAGATCTAACTGCATCTAAAGCATTCTTAACATTATCATTTGATGCATTCGTGCAAAGACTGTTTATTGCTTGGATTGCTCTAACAATTGCACTCAAGTTGCCTGATGCTCTGGATGTAGATTCATTCAATTTATTGACTGCTACTGTCATTTCATCAAACCGGCGTATTCTATTTCTAGATCCTTTTTCCAAAACAGAATCTAACTTCGCTAAAGCTACACGGGTTTTATTAACAGAAACTGCTACTTTATTATTGTTGTTGACAACTCCAATTTTTTTGTTATTAGCAGTTTCATTTAATGCAGTAGAATAATTGCTAAATGCACCTGGAGCTTCATTAAGTACTTTATTTAAGTTTGTAAGAGCATTTACAACATCACTTCCAATAGTTTCTTTAAATTCATCCAATGATTTGTTCAATGTCTGTAAACCATTGAGAACAGTATCATTACACATCTTAATAAATGTGTTGCTAAATGATGTCAATAGTTTAATGCTACCTTCAGCGATAGCTTTATTGTCAGCAGCATTGAATGATAAGACTGCTGTCAAAATATCGTTGAATGACTTATAAAATTTGGTGACGTTTTCTGAATCAATTTCTCCAATAGTATTCAATGCATTCGTAAATTCACCAAATACAGTTTTCAATCCTTCTGCATTGTTGCTCATTACTGAGAATGCTGTAGCGAACATCTTATCTTTAAAAGTGTCTGCTAGAATTCTCATAAATGATGTAATTGTATTTCCGATAGTAGTAGCAATTACACCTGGATCTATTATTCTTGACTTTCCTTTACTATCAAAAACTTTCAATTTATTGCCCTCAACATCTCCAAGACTAGCTAATAAATTAACAAATGAAATTATTGGTGATAGAACAGTGGCAAATACTCCCATAGAATCCATCATGGTATTTGTTGCGTCACCATATTCGACTTCATCTGATACAATACCATCTGTCTGTTTCTTTATAGTAGGGTCATTCTTGTAACTACCATAAAGATTTGTCCAAACTTTTGCACCATTAACAAATTGATTTATAAATGAATTGACTGTAGCACCAATTTTAGTAGCGACATTCACAACATTTATAATACGTTTATTCACTAGTTTTCCATTTTGGTCATATATTGGTACAACAATCTCATTTTCACTTCCAGAATCTTCAAACATTGAAAGAGTTTTGGCAAAATTAGATATTGGATCTATTATGACACCCAAAGCTCCCATAGCTGCTTTAGTACTACCTTCTGATTCGTATGAAGATTCTTTTCCATCCGCATCTTTAGAATGAGTAGAAATTGAACCTTGTGAAATTCTTGCCCACATGTTCTGGTTTTCTTCAGAAAATAATACATTACAGAAATTTGAAACAGCGTTTGAAACGCTAGTAGCAACAGCTGCGACATCAACTATTGGCGTATCTATTTGCTCACCCTTATCATTGAATTTTATTTCTCGTATTTTTCCATCACCTGCTTCTTGGAATGCCATCAATGCTTTAGCGAATGAAGAAACTGGAGAAATTACTTTACTCATTGTTTGTGCTCCAACAGACACCATTTTCAATCCATCTTCATTCATTTTACTAAATGAAGCATAAAGAGTATCAGCGAATTTTGCCATAGATGAAGACATCACAGTAGCAGCTTTAAGAGGATCGCCCCATTCACCATAAACAACTTTTCCGTCCTTTGTGACTGTCATTGAACGCATCTTGCCATCATCATTGACTATACCAGCCATATTTCCCATACATGTTGATATAGTAGAAGCTGCTAAACTTATTACTAGTATTTTTGACAAACAACTTGAAATTACTGCACCTTTTATTACAAAATCTACTCCGATTAAATCATATAATTTATCTGTGACGGTTTTAAATGTTGTGAACATCGTTTGGATTGATGTTTCATTCAATTTACTTGCAGATTTAGCAGCACTTGAAACTGCCAATAATGTAGTGCTTACAGCAAATGCAGCCTGTGTTGTATTTTTTATCGCCGGCAACCCAAATGCTATAAATACAGATGCCAGACCGGCGACAGTGCATATTCCAACAAAACTCCAGATTATATCTGTCATTCTGTCAAGAGTCTTATCTATCAATTTAAATCCATTTTCTGGATTTGATGGATCAAGTTTTGTTATTGCTGAAGCTAAAAATACAAGAGCATGCATTAAACGTGTAGTTAAATAAGCAACACCTACTACACCAAGTAATGCTATACTACCTATTATTACAAATGGAAAAACAGCTCCTGCTGCAAGTGATATCACGCCGAATGCAGTTATAACGCTAGCCATAGCACCAAGTGTTTCATAAACAGAATCCCATGAGATATTGTTTTCTGTCCTGTACTTTACTAATAAAATTACTCCACCAAGAACTAATTCCGCTGCTGCAGCGACTGCTGACACAAGAAGTAATGAGATTGCTCCAGATTTTAATACACCAGTTTTATCTAATGCTCCTGCTATTCCACATAATACGCCAAATGCAGTTACAATGCCGGCAGCCAAACCTAGTGTAATTAAAACTTCTACACCAGATACTTTAGAATCTTTCTGATATTTTGTTATCAATACTGCACCAAAAACTAAAGCTAAAGTAGCTGCTGCTAATATTGTTATCTGTTTTAATGATTTTATTCCTTCTTTAATCGTTTCATCAAGCTTACCAGCAGTCCAAGCCAAAGCTCCCATACCAGTCACTATAGATGCAGCTAATCCTAAAACCAATCCAACTTCTTCATCTGTAGTACCAGTATCCTTTTTATGTTGAGCAATAAGTATCGCTCCTAAGACAAGCGCTTCAGCAGCTGCTGCTAATATTATGACTGTCTTAAGATCCTTTTCACCTTTTTGAATCTTTTTTCTATTGTCTCCAGCTATATTAATTAGTTTTATTAATCCATAAACTATTAAGCCAGCAAATGCCAAAACTAATCCAGCATTCTGCATATTGTCTTTTTCTTTTATCAATTTACCGACAAGTATCGCAGCTCCGACGAGGCCTATAGCAGCATATGCCAGAATTATCAATTGTTTGAACACAGCTTGCTTAGCGAGATCTTTTGTTTTTACTTTTCCAAGTCGCTTAGCTAATTTTGTTACTCCAACAACAATTCCTCCAGCTAAACCTAAAACTAAAGCACCATATCCAACACCTTCAACTCCCTCTTTTTTAACAAGTTGACCTATAAGTATAGCAGCGGCGACAATACCTTCACATAGATAAACAAGAGATATGACTTTCAACATTGTTGGATATGCAGTACTAAGAGTCGCACGGATGGGAGATACCTCTTTTATTATACGTTTGAGACCTTTAATTATCAAATATGTTGATCCTAATGCTCCAATGCCAATAGCAAGAGCAGCTGGATCTTCTTTTGCTTTTGCTCCCAACAATATAGCTCCAAATAAAAGACCTTCACAAGCAGCAACTAATCCAGCAATCATACCAAGTGTTATCACTCCTTGCTGTATCGCTGCTGGATTTCCAACTGTTTTTAAAGCGAACATCAACCCAGCAATTTCACCAAGCATTACTGTAATCAGTCCAAATGTTCCAATCAACTCTGGCCAAGTTGTGTTCATTTTTTTCATGGCATATGGAATCGCTGCTGCTGCTAATACTAGCGTCTCTGCTGCACCTGCGACAAGGCATATTCCTAAAAGATTTTTGACACCGTCTTTACCAACTTTATTGACTTTAGCAGCTAAATTGATTACATATGTATAGCCAAACAATACACCAGCAACTGCTATAAATCCAGCAACAATAGAATCCCAGTTTTCTTTTACGATATAACCAACTAACAATGTAGCAAGTACTAATGCGATAGAAAAAGCACTTATCGTAAATATACCATATAATGATCTACGTTTTTTATCAAACATGCCATATATGATTTCACCAAGTGTTATGACCAAAACATAACCAAGCAATGTAGCCGCTACACCTCCAAGGCCATACAATAATGAATCCCATGCTCTTTTAACTACTTCGCCAACAAGTACAGTAGCAAGAGTTATAGCGATAAAGCATGCAGCGATTTCAACTATGCCGTATAAGGTCTTACGTTTTTTATCAAACAGACCATAAACAAGTTCTCCAATGGTGACTACTAAAGCGTACCCTAATATAATAGCAGCGACTGCTCCAAAACCTATTGCTATCTGTTTCCAACTTTTTGTTGCTAACATACCAACTAGTAATGTAGTTAAAATTAAAAATTGGAACTTAAGAACAACATTCGCTAACCTATCTAGTTTCTTAACACCATCACTCATTTTAGATGTAATATTGATAACAGATTTAAGAACTAATGTCATTATTCCCATTATCGTTAAGACAGCAGCACCCGCTATCATTATTTCTTTTACACCTATGAATTTAATCGCTAAAGCAAGAGCTATGACAGAACCAACAACAATCATTGTTCCTTTCGCAAGAACATCTAATGATTTCATTGCGTCAGTGACAATTTCCATCTTTTTGATGTCTGCCTTACTAACTTTTCCAATTTTTTCAAAAGCAGTGACAATGCCAGTTGTGAACGTCTTAAGAAGTTTATCTACTTTAAAGACATTGAATAATAGTAGATTTGTAAGTATTTTTCTAATTTTAAGTTTTTCTAATATAGATAGTGTCGATGCTATGCGAACAACACTTTCACTTCCTTTGACAGTTTTATCATCACTTAGATCTTCTAATACATTAGCCAGTGATTTAAAGCATTTTTCAAATTTTACTATATCTTTGTCTTTAATCTTAGCAAACATTTTAATGACAACCGGAAGCTGTTTCAATGAATCGATTCCAGATATTATAGAATTAAGACTTAAATTACCAGCTTTTCCAGTCTCTTCCTTTATTTCAGTCTTTAGACCAGAGCCCAACCCACCTGTAGAAAGAGTCTTAACTTGTTTCTCGCTGTTTTTGACAGATTTCTTTTCTTTGTCTTCAGGAGACTGTGCATTATTCTGCTTGCTACTATCAACCATCGTCTTAAGATAACCATTGATAGATGTAAGTAAAGCTATAGTATTTTTTTCTCCCATTACTATTATTTAAGATAAACTTCAATTTAAATATTTATTTGATAGTATAATATTATTACATAATTATAAAATTATAAAAGATAGATTTTAAAATAATAATATTTAAAAATATATGGTATAAAATATATGTGTGTTGTAACAGTTATTTATGTCATTAAAATATTATGTTAAAAATTATGAATGAGTATAAGCATATGCCAAATATGCAAGAACAAGAAATAAATTCATTATGTTATAATGTGATTTATTCAAATGATTTAAGAACGTTAAAAACATCATTCGACAGACTAACTACTATAAAAAGAATGTCATATACATTAAAAACTATGTCGGCTGTGAATGATATGTTTGAATATATAATGTCTAATTCTATTGACATATATAAAAAATATTCTAAAATAGGAAAAGCAAACAATAATCCAATGTACTGGTTAATAACAAGAGTACGTGATATGACTCAACCAGTATGTGATTCAGAAGACATAAAATATAAAATGCGTTATTTAAGTTATGTCAATGAAGACGACCCAATTATTCTTGATTATGTTTTATCTTTAATGAGAATAAAAATATTACCATTATGACATGATAAATAATAAACTATAAATAATTCAAGTCTATTATGAAAAAAATGATAGAGTCAATAAACCATCATTGGAAAAATACGTATGTAAGCGTTGAAGATAAAGATGGAGAAAAAGCAAGAGGAATATTCGAACATCTTGAGTGGTATATACAACCAGACTATTATACTAAAGACAATAATATTCCATTGCTGAAATGTTTCATTATTCCAAAAACTAATAAAGAAAAAGAAGAATATCCAGTTTCTGATGCCGGAACATATGTATGTGTATTAGACACAATGTCTATGAGAATAGTTCCTTTAGATGAAAATGGAAATGCAATTAAACGAAATATCCAAAAATTCAATAATAATTAATTATGTTAGTTTTATATATAGTATTAAGCTTATTAGTAAGTTTAACGATAACATTGGCGTACGTGTATTCAACAGAAAAGACATTACAACAAAATATGGTCGCAACGTATGTCACATATGTATGTTTGTTCATAGGTGTAACATTAGTATGGCCATTTATTCTATTGGGTGACAATTTTGTACTAATAAGCAAATTGGTGAAAAGCAATAATAAATCTAAACAAGTTGATTCCCAAAACACTAGCAAAAATGAAGATAGCAGCATTAAGTGATATACATGGAAATTTGGTACCACCTGATGAGATAGGAGAATGTGATGTAGTATGTATCTGTGGTGACATATGTCCATTAGACTATCAGCGGAATTTCGCCAAATGCATTTCTTGGTTCTGTTTAGACTTTCTACCATGGACAAATAAACTTAATTGTGACAAAGTCATTTTTATCGCTGGCAATCATGATTTCTTTCTTGAACAGCTTTATCACGAAAAGCGACGGGGCCGTACTCCTACAGAAGTATTGAAATGTCTTCTAGTTGGAAATCATAAATCACAAAGTAAACTGATATATCTGCAAGACAACTTATATGAATATAAAGGTGTCAAGTTCTATGGAACACCTTGGATAAAAAATCTTCCAGGATGGGCTTTCAATCTTACAGAAGAAGAACTACAGAATAAGTTTTCATATATTCCACACAATGTAGATGTACTATTGACACACCAAACATCGACAGTAGGAAACACTGGTACAAGTCTGCAGCTCATCTCATCTAATAAACCATGTGATTTCGGAAGTATAGAGCTGACAGAAGCGACAATGGTTAGAAACATCAAATATGCTTTATGTGGCCATATACATTCTGGAAATCATGAACCGTTCATATACAATAACACAACATACATGAATGTATCATTATTGGATGAAGATTATAAAATAGCTTATAAGCCAAGTATAATAACAATATAAAATTGAATTTATATGAAAGAATTTTTAATCTTTTTATTGTGGGTGTTATTGGTATTAATTGGCTTACCTTTTTTATATTTCGCCATTGTATTTTTGACACCATTCATATATGCGTTAATAAGTCTAATCTTTAGCAATTTCATACTGCTATCTATATTTGCTGTGTTATTCATAATTTTAATAATCAAAATAGTAGATTAAATGGGTATTTTTAGAGATTTGACATGTGCAGCTGTTGGTTATGGCGCTAGAACTTTGTATGACAAAGTAAAAGACAGCAAAGACAAAACCGAACGTGATGAAGATGCTTGTATTGATAATTTGATGCAGAACAACAACATCCGCCAAATTCTAGACATTTATAGAGATTCTAATTCTATTAGATTGAATTCTGATAAGTTCACCAAATTTATCAATGAGTTAGAATCTGTCATCGAAGGTTATAAAAGAGAAATGCTATGATTAAAATTGGTATAAAAGATTTACTCGCACATTATTTCTTAGTAGTCGTATTGATAATATTAGTCAATATATGTATCAACAATACATTGCTAGCATGTTCATTAAGTGTAATCATAATGTTGATACCATTGGCGTATTATTATTTTTCATATGATTATGCATATAATGATGATTCGTCAAATAGCAGTCTTGCTGAAGCTGAATTAGAATCAGATGATAATGGCATTAAATATCCAATAACTATATATGGTGCGAAATATATCAATGGGTGCTGTAAAGTCTATAAAATAGAAAATGACAACATTATTAAAATAAATTATATAGACAAAAATGGAGATTTGATATCAGACACTTGGTATGCGGGTGGGTCAGATTTCAACCAGTTCAATTTAGCAATAGTCAAATTAGTAAAAAATGAAGATACTATTTTTTACATAATCAACTCAGCTGGAAAACCTATCATTGATAAAGCTTTTTATGACATAGAAGAATATTCTTCTGATGGATTATGTAAAGTTTATTGGAAAGACGGTACAATTAATTTTGTAGATACAGACGGTAAACTATTATTCAATGAATGGAAAAATGAATCAAATGTCAAAATCACAGTCAAGCAGTAGAACTAATGAATGGTTATTAACCAACAATTTAGTTTTCAACTCTTTACATAATTTTTTGGGTTGTGAAGCAGTATTTGAGAAAAATAAAAAGAATTCATTTTCAACCAAATATCTTAAATACGAATTCATTAAGTTATATAATGACATACATAGTAATAAATCCAATATGAGATATGTATTTGTTGGAGATATACTAACAAAAGAAGAAAATTTTTATGTGACTAATGATATAATCGACAGCTCAAAATCTTCATTATATGACTGGATATTTTCTCATATGTATAAAATAGATAAAAATGGAATATCTATAAATACTTCATTTAAGTCGAAAGGAATGATATGTGATTTGAAATATATATATCCAGATTATTTTTCAAATCAATACATAGATCATTGTGTGAATAGATTATATCTAAAAATATATGATCCTTTCATACCTTTAAATTACACAAACACATCTAAGAGATCAATTCCGCTTTATGCTTTGTTCAAATCGAATGACATCATACTGCAAGAATATAATCTAAATGATTTTAGCAATGGCGTCAATAAACTTCTATGTTTTACCGTATTAGATAAAAAATTCCAGTTAAAATACAAATTCAATGAAGTGAATGGTTTTATGTTCAGTTTTACGAATATGGCGTTATCATCTATATTAGCTTCATTTAGAAATTTTCCAAGAATAGTGAATGGACATTTCACATTGGCTAATGTACTACGTATAAAATGTTATGATGAATTTCCAAATGAAATACATGACAACTGCCAGTTCGCTTCATGCTGTTTCAATAATGACATTTCATTAGAACATGCTAATGTTCATATGTACAAGGATCTAATATTCGACAACTGCACGAATGAGTACTATTTCTTAAATGCTCTTGTTAAGTCGCAGAATGTTAGAATAGATGGACTGATTTATTCAAAGTATTTCACTGGAACGTTAGAAAAGTTGAAATCAATTTTAAAATAATTAAAAGCAAATGGCTCTTTTCAATATAAAAATACCGCCAGAAAAATTGGCAGTCAAATTATGCAACACATATCCAGATTCTATAACATATGATGATGATGTCTTCAACTTAGAAGAAACTACATACAATTTCGCATTATGTATAATGAATGACTTCGACATAAATAGGCAGAAATATAATTTTGGAACCACATTTGAGAACATAAACGCATGTGACTTATGGTTGCAGTCTCATCTTGGTCCATACATTTATGAACTATGTGAGCAGAATCCTAATGCTGAAATCGACATATAAAAACAAAAGATATGCGCTATGCATATCTTTTTATTTTTTATAATGATAATATTTTAAATAAAAAATGAGATTTTATTTTATAGAATTTTTGTAATTTTATTTAATAATATTTTTATATAAAAATTCAGTAAGATAATTTTCTATTAATTAATCTATTTTTTAAATCTAAAAGTTTTTCTATATAACCTGTCCGACGCAATGTTTTAAAAATCAGATTTCCACTAGTCAGCTCAACTGATTTTTTAGTAGATCTCATACTTCTCGCGCGGACATTTTTTATGTCATCCATTGTTCTACACGCTTCATCATATAGACCAGCTACATCTCCGTCATATTCTCTATCGATAAGCTCATCTATCTTATTCATAAAATAAGCAGAATCTTTTTTGACTTTAGCACTCGTATAGTCTGGTTTCATAAGCTTCTTATCTGGCTTAACCAGCCATCTGTCATCTAACAATGAATACACTCCAGATGAACGGTGTGGTTCTGATGAATCTTGGATATAGACTTCTACTGGATATCCAGCTACCGAAACGTCTGTATGGTTCTTGTTCCATAGATTTTTTGCGAATGTGCAGTAGTTCTTAGCTATAGAAGAATCTTCTGAAATCTCTGTAGTGTCCATTATGATATGAAGATCTATATCTGAGTAGTCTTTGTTCCAGTTGTAGTTAGCAATCGATCCAGTTATGACTACATCATCAATCTCATAATCTCCAAGATCACAGTACTCTATGAAATCTTTGGCGATAATCAGCAATGCTTTCCGGATTTTCTGGTCAATGCGGTTTCTATTTTTCCATAACTTTGGATTAAGCTCATTCTTTACTTTAAATGAATCTAAACTAACATCATCTGGACTAACGGTTTCTTCTATATCATAAATCATATTCAGACATCTTAATATATAGATTATTTATTTAGTATAATATCAATAGACATTAATTCAACAAATAATTATCATGAAAAAGATAGAACTTAAAACCAGATATGGAGATATAATACCACTTACTAGAAATGATGGAGATGATTATTATACTCTAAATGTAAAAAACGTAGCATACGTTTCAGCTCATTATGACAATGATGAGCTCATTGGCATAGATCCAGAAGGATTGTACATAATATCCGTGGGTTCAAAAGTTCCAACGACAGATGACACAATAACATCAATACGTCAGTACGGATCAATAAAATATAGACTTTATGTTACTAGGAGCTGAAGCAGTCACTTATGATATGCAGTTTATAGAGAATTTCAATATCTCAAATAATTATACCATTTACAATAAAGACATCATTATTATAATTGGATATACTAAAATTGAAGACAGCGACATCAAAGAATGTCTAGATTATATCAATAAAAAACTATTCAAAAATTATGAAAAGCTTTAGTATAATTCCAATATAATAAAAACATTGTTATGGTAAAGTTTAGAAATGAATTCGCTAAAGATTTAAGAATGAAGAATTCTTCTAAGTCCATATTTATGATATGGCTTGATGATGTTAGAGGCCATGACTCTAAGAAATTCAAAGATTTTTATAAACAAGTCTACAATAGATATGGAACATCAGACATGCCGATACAGATTTTAGATGCTAAAGATTATGCGCAGTTCATTGATAGAATCGATTATGCCAATGAGCATAACACACTCGAAAACACTATCATATCATTCGATCATGATCTTGGATGTGACGCTAGTGGAAATATTTTAGAATCTGGAGCAGACTGCTTAAAATATCTGATAAACTTCTGCCTCGACAATAATCTTAGACTTCCAGAATGTCTTATCCATACATCGAATCCAGTAGGAAAGCTGAACATGGAATCTCTTATAAATTCATATTATAAAATCATCTAATAAAATTTAAAAAATATGCTTACTCTCTCATTATCTGCTCAGTCAGCATGGATTTTCATTATGACTGGAATATTCACTGTCATATTAGTTTATCTATTCACTGTCATAGTAGTTTATCTTTGTGTGCGCGCTTACATTGTTATAAGACGATCTATACCAAAAAATGTTCTTAAAGACATATTCAAAATGTCACAGTATCTCTATGATATAATGAAAAACCACAATATAGATTTTAGAAACATTGAAGAAGTAAGAGCATATATTAGTAGATGGAAGACTAATGAGCTTGGTCTAGCTAAAGACAATGCCGCCACACAATATGATGAAGACTGTATAGAAGCAGTCACACGTGTAATCATAGTTCATGATATAGAAAAATCTTACAATGTAGCGTATGTGTTCTTTGGAGATTATTTCGCATATAAAGTGAAAGCTGATCAAGTGTTCATGCATGATCTAAACAATGAAAATCTTAAATGTGTAGATGACTCTATATCAGAATACACACATATCGCAGACAATAATGAATAAACATAAAAATAAAACTGATTATGTTCAGACAGATAGCTTCTGATTTCGAAATATTAGATATTTTCAAAAATATTCTTGACTATAATGAATCTGATGAGTTCACTCGAAACAAGACATTCGAAATATATTTCGCACCAAGCAGTGCCAGACCAGGCAATATCAAAGAAGTGTCTAAACCTGTTAAACTTGATAGAATTCTATATAGTGTAAAAAGAATTTTTGATGAGAAATTTTCTTCGGCTATATGCACATCAGCGTATACTACTTCTAGAAATTTAGTGGATCGAAAAGATATTAACAAGTATGTTTATGATAAAGTGTTCAAGAATGCTATATTTTCTAAACTTAATGTCTACACAAACTTAATTCTTCCAGATAGACTGATTTCAGACAATGATATGTCAAAAGAAGATTTCATACGGTTTGGAAGTTCTATGTTTAGATTTCAGAAATCTAACATATCGAATTATGTCCGTAAAACCAAAGATAATATAGTCATTGTTCCACCAAAAAATGTATTGGGTGCTTTTTATAATACAAAACATGCACCCATGTTCAACGCTAATTGTGTGAGTAAGAATAATTTCAATAATAGCTATCTGAATTCATATCCAAATAAAAAGCGGATTTTAAATCAGGCCTATAGTTATTTTAAAATAACCGATCAAGCGAGCAACAACTATTGCCAAACACATAAAAATGAGATAAGGACCAATGCTTCTATATACATATTCGAAAGCTTGATGGAAAAAATGATACCTGGAATGGAGATATTAGAGAACCATGGAATGTTTCCACGTATGAGTGTGTCATCACTAAAATTAGTGACATCAGGTCTATCAGTAGCAGATGATAATTCTGGATGTGATGGTTGGTCTAAACCAAAAATACAAGATGCTTTATTTTTAGCTGGATTCAATACATATATGAACTATGAATCATTTCTTAATAATGCTGGACAACGTAGGAGCTGTTTAGATAATCCACAAGATTATGAGTATATATTATTGAACACATTCGTATATGAGCAGACAGTTCCATGTTTAAGAAAAGATATCGTAGATAGTACAGATAGTAGCATATCTTCTAATGATGACACATTTGAAGCGTCTAAAAGTGCTATATTAGAACGTTCAAAAAAATACAATATGGTCACAAGAAATCCAATGATGGAGTATATAACTTATCTAACAAACATATTATCGTATAAAGAACTACAGATATAATCTGATTTTAAGCGCACATATAGTCCAAATAATATATCTCTATTGGCATATGAGTTCATGTTTTAACTTATATGCCAATTTTTCATATACAGATAGTTGAGCGGCTTGAGCGGCTCATTATAGCAGTGTGAAGTATATACTGTCTTCTCCGAGAATTGAAAATGTTTCATTCTGGTGTTTTATACCACGCTCTTTAAGAATGCCCACATATTTAGCTGTGCATTATATAATGCATGTCTACTCTTTAAGCTATATGCATTGTCTCTTTTTTAATATCATGTTTGTATAAACCACACAATACTAAAATAGCCGTCTAATGACTGAGAGTCATCAAACGGCATTTTTCATTCTCATTCATAATAGACTATTATTATGAATCATATTTAAAATTGTAGCTCGAGCGGGACTCGAACCCGCACAACCGCAATTGATTAAGGGATTTTAAGTCCCTCGTGTCTACCATTTCCACCATCGAGCCATAATATGGTTTTTTTAAATATTCTCATTAGAACCATATATAAAACTAACCTGACATTATACGCAGACTTAATTAAGTCTGTCTACTTTATCCAAAGTATATTTCATCATTAGAATTATCTAGAACTTCTAACATTACTTTATATTCTTCAATTTCGATTCAGCATGCCGCTGTGCGCTGTTCTTATGGGAAGCGTGCATGGAAGTTACGATCCTAGACGTCTTACGATCCTAGACGTGCTAGGCAATAGTATATTATATATTTAAAGAACTCTTTATTTCAGCCGCTGCTTTATCAGTAGCTTACATATATATTATACATAAGTATGTTTAATTATTAAAAGAATTTCTAATAAAACATCTCATATTCATAAAAATCTTTTTAAACTACTAATCATATATCTAATCTCTAAAAATAGTATAATATCTATGTAACACAAACATTGTATTGGTTATGAAATACTCTAAAGAAACTATCGCCGACATTATGTCAGACACTGCTATGGAAGCTGCTAAAGCTAGTGCGTCATTCAATTATGAAGCTGTCCACTCTGTCATGGAATCTACAGGACGTACATGGTATATAAGCGATAATGAGCAAGGTGTTCCAGATATTAAGCGGATTAAGAAAATGCTGATGGAACTTCTTGACTCATGCATCTATCAGCTTATGTCTGATATTATGGATGATGACCACAAGTTTTCTAAAGAAGATGATACTGTGTATTCTGCATCTTCTGGAGGTTTTAAAGTATACATCATATTCTTTCCATTCGCAGAAGAAGAATGTATAGAAAATTCTAATGATGATTCTAAAAACGCTAAAAGGGAATGGGTTCTTGTGAAGTATAAATATGAAATCTGCAATGACTTGATGTATTTCGATTAATCTATAAAATCTAACTATATTTGGATTATGCTTAAACAAGACATAACAGAAGTAAGAAAAGCTAGACACAAACAGACACAAGAAGACTTCACTCCACCAGAAGTGATAAAGATGCTCTGTGATGGAAATGAACTTATGTTTGAAGACTTCTCAAAGACAGTGTGTGATCCATGCTGTGGTTCTGGAAACATACTGAGGTATATCTTGAAAGAAAGATATAAGCACTGTGAATCGGAACAAGACTTGATAGCAGCTCTCTCTACAATGTATGGTACTGAACTTATGCAAGACAACACTGAAGAATGCCACATGAAGATTCTGAGAGACATAAAAGAATATTTCACTGAGCATAAGATATCTTATAATGAAGAGAACATAAAGCCAATTCTAGAAAAAAATATAGTATGCGCTGACACATTCAAATGGGACTATGAGAACTGGAAGCCTATTGAAGAAAAATCCACCAGTGTAGCTCTGTTCTAAATCTAAAGAAAACGAACCAGCTGACGGCATGAGAAAAACCACATTACTAGCAATCTCTTTATTATGTGCTGGAATTCTTTCTAGCTGTGGAGAACTTATATATGATCCATATCCAGTGAATGCATATTATTGTCCAGATATAAGATACACTCCTCCACTTCCTCCACCACCATGTAGAAGAACTCCACCACCTCCGCTGCCAAGGAGATATTACAACCATCATTCTCATCCAAGAAGATGACATTACATATATAGAGGTTTCTTAAAAAGACTCCTCTATTTTTTATAGAATCTTTCTAAACCAAAGTATATTGACTATAAACAAACTTATAGATATTTATGTTCATATTAGAATTCAACACAAGCACGTTCTCATTCTATGAATTCAGCCAGCATATTCTACTCTCACCGTTGGCTGCCAGGCATATGCATATAGTCTTGACTAGAGACAACTATGTAGTCTATGACAACGAGTCGAGAATCGTGTTCGATGTCGGCACTGTGACACAGCATGACTGGATAAAGATATTAGAGCCGACATTCGTACATGTAGTCCATAGCAAAGTATTGTCTGATGATGACAGCTTGTCTAATCTTAAAATGACTATGGAAGCTTTCAGCGCTCTGATAGCTAAGAATGGAATTGAAGAGAAATACCACCAGTATTTTATCGGAAAAATAAACTCGATAATTTCTGAGATTAATTCTAAATTTATTTCTATAAAAAATTTCAAGAAAAAAATAGAAGAAATTCCTGGAAGCAGTTTTGGAGATTCTTCTAAATTAGAATTCTCTCAGACTGTGGTGAATGGAGACTGGAGCTTCAATGACACAGAGTCTTGGTATCTAGCGTGGTCTTTGGATCTGGACACTGGAACTATGGCAGATGGCAAGATGATCCATGACACTACCAATATTGGAGACATAGAATTCATTAGTGAGAACACAGTCTTGCTTCATCCACGCGCTAGAATATTAGAATCTACCGTACCGAATAAGTACATGCTGATAACCAGTGTGATGAACGCCGAAGACACAATGTGTTTCAACAAATCTGGCATAGAATATAGAATCACACTTAATGATATCGCTGGTAGTTTATGACTATAATAAAAATATAAGTACAGCATATAGCGAGTTTCATAACAGCATAAGTCATATAGCTTTCTTCATATGTCAAGTGCATGTCATTATTAAGATGTCTAAGTTGTAATGCATATTATCATTTCAGTATAATCATAATATAGAAATAAGCGCACATATTCTTTTATGAATCATGTTAGTGCTAATATTTCTAACATTAGATAAGAATTTAAGAAACATTATATAGTTATGTCAAATCATTATCGTAGAGATGAACTGTTCTTCTATTCTAAAGATCTTCTACTGGTTAGATTCGATGCACTATTAGTTTCTTAAACTACTAGTCATAATGCCCACATCTAACAGAACATAACTCCAGCAATAACAATTATAACACCATAACAGTATGAGCACTAATATAGCATTAAGATTTGTAGATGAGAACAATACTAAGATTTCGGCATTAGCTTTCGGTTCTCTATTCAGCAATCCAGGTTTTTTAGAAGAGCTAGATAGAGTGATCATAGACGACTCTTATAAGAACAATGGACAGCTCCAGAAGAGTGTGTTTGATTTCATTAAAAAATTTACTTTAAAATTCTACAATTCTAAATCATTCTTCTTAAGAGCATATTCTTCTATATATGTCTGCGAAGATATCCGTTTAGAAAAGAACACATTGCATAGCGAAGATTCTAATACCGATGAGTATGTCTTGAAATTTTCTTTGAAGACTTATAGACCATAGCTGCTGTCTAAGTAAAATATCATTGTCGAACAGATAAACTATTATAATTATGGCGCAAGTAAAATATTCTTTGAAACAGCTGATGCACTTAGTAGAAGAAGGTGTAGCTAAGAACGGATCTTCAGCATACCAGCCAGAAGACCGCAAGTCTATAATTGGTGATGATCACAATTGGAGAGTGATTGGATATTCTAAATCTAAATTAAGCATTACTGGCATTCTTTATAAGTCAGTTCCATCTAACATTCTTTTCGTTGTGACTGGGCAAGCTATGAACAACTGGTAAAAACTGCATAACACAATGAGCATAATAGACATTATAATATGTGCCGGTGCATTGGCACTTACTGGATATGGAGTGTATTTCTTTTATATAAAGAACTTCCTGTTTGAGAAAAAATACGCTGAGAGCATTAGAGACTTCACACCAAAGGTGATGATTAGAGCTCGTCCATATAGAGACAACAGGCTCTTGTCAGATCCAGACTCTATAAAATATGATGTGTATGTCTTGAATTCTTTCAAAGCTTTCTATCATTACAACAAGTTCACGGCTTATGATAGTGATCCAAAAGCTCTAATAAAGCGCACCAACTATAGAGGAGTAGATCCATTCAATAATGATATAGATTTCTTAATAGATTCTACATATGATTCTCTAAATAGCGCTAAAGAGCGCGCACAAGCTATCATCGATAAGATAAACAGTCCGAACATATATACAGAATCGGCTAAATTCAACTCTAATGAGATTAAAGAATTCAACAAGAAACTGAACAATATTCCAGAAGATTATTTTAGTGACTGAGTTATTAATAGTATAATATCAATGTAAACTAACAGACATAAAATATTATATTATGGCACAGATTATTAAAGAAAATTCGATAGTACGTTTCGCTTCTTTAGAAGTTATGGAGAATCTTTTCGAAGCGGGCAAACTTTCTAAAAAACCAGTATCAGTAGATGACTATTATGGAATCGTAAGAGACTCTTTTAAAGATGTCTATTATGTGGAGTTCTTCAACAAATCTGTAAAGTCTCTTGATGTCATGGCAGTCGCTAGTGATGACGTCGTTGAGATTGGAGGCTTGTACAATCTAATAAAGACGTCTGTGATGTCTCGTGAATCTAAGAATACAGTAAATAGAATCAAGCCAAAGAAAAAAGAGATAGAGAAAGAATCTAATGATAAAAAAGAAGAGATGAATAATTCTACAGAAAATACTACAGAATCATCTCCTGAATCATTAGAAGGCCTTAGAATCATATCTACAGGCAAATATCAGTTCTTCACATCAAAAGAAGACTTCATATCTAAAATAGAAGCTGCGGGAGGAGTGTACCAAGGTTCTGTGAATGACAAGCTCAATTATCTTGTAGTATGCTCAGGAGCCAATCAGAAAAGAATAGAAGCGTGTAGAGCTCTTGGAATAACTGAGATTTCAGAATATGACTTCTACAACCGTATAAAATGAAAGCAGATAAGAACACAATATTGGGTAAGTTGAGCAGCGCTTGCTGTAGTCCATGGAAATCTACATATGTAGAGCTGCCAGCTGCCAGAATACAACACTATAGTGCTGGCAGCTTACTATACAGGAGAAGAAAGCTCTATGAATCCAGTCAAGGGATATAAGATATACTTGGCGGTTCTGTATAAGAGTATAGACACCAACAAAGACACGTGGTGCATCATGACTAATTCCGGTTCGAAGGTGAACTATAATTTTTCTATCAGAACTATTGATGAGAAGTCTACTCCATTCACATATAAGAACACTCAAGAGATGGACAAGTTCTTTGGACATTCATGTGACATCACAGATAGAATCATAAAGAGCTCATTAGATAAAAATGATTCTTTAGATGAGCAAGAAATCCAGCAACTCAGAGCGCTTTCTACTACATTGTCGCTGTCACAGAAGGATCTCGACACTGCTCCGATGTTCTGGATGTACATACCACAGATATTTTAGTTTTCATAATTATAATATAGAAGTTTGTTTGTTTGCTCAAAGAAGAGATCTTTTGGTCTCTTCTTTTTATATCCAAACATTATTCTTAGTAAAATATCATTACAACTAAAATGTACTAATATATGGGACTAACAAAAGCGATGCTGAAAGAAAGAGCTCTAAACCGTCTTAAAGAGTTCATTCTAAAATATGGCAGTACAGTAGATGATGGCCCGTCTTACTGTCTTAATGATTTATGCAGTTCTCTTCCAGAAGAGACACACCATATCACACATTGCTGGAACAAGACACCAGTGTGCGTGCAAGACATATGTGTGTTCTCTGCTGTGATGTTCGACGACTTCTCTATCATGTTCTGTGACTATGACACTGCTGAGAACAAGATATCTAACACTGATCATGTCAAAGCAGCTAATGATCTTACCACTGCTTACATAGACAATGCTCTTATAGACATGGAAGCAGCACAAGGTGTAGAGTCTAGTGTGCCAGTGCGCAAGAAACCAGAAAAAATAAACCATTACAAGAAATACAATAGATGACGTTATAGCGTTCTATTGGACATAAGTATAATACCGATATAAAAACAACAGATAAGAATATGAGATTAGAAGAACTACAAGCTGTTATGGAGGGCAAATACTACATCTTGCGGCAGAAATTGTCTAATGGCAGCGACTACATTCTATTAGTGCATGTAGACAATGTGCACTTCGATACGACAGGCAGCTGCACAAATGGAACTATAGTAGCAGAATGCCAGACAATCAATGTGGAGATAAAGCAGAATGATGGAAAGACCTTCTATGTAGATGCAAGTTATGCTCAGCATAATAGTTTCCGCATTTATGGGCTAAACAACTATTTCATTGAGAATGACTATAAAGAGACTACTGAAGAAGTGTGGATGAAGTTTCTTGAGAAAACAGAAAAGGTTTTAGAGTTTAGTAAAGAATTTCTTAACTATTAATTTAATATAAATCAAAAAAATTATGAGTGTATTTTTTATTACTTTCGTTATGTGGGTTTTTGGAATCGTGTTCTCTGTACTGGGAGTCTTCTTAAACATCTGGTGGATTCTTCTAATCTACCGTCTATGTAGAGATGTGCATAAGATTTCTATTGGAGACACAAAAGAAGATCTTGTAGAGGGAGAAGATGGTGAGATGAAGAAACGGTGGATCGACAAGATTTTCACATGGGATTTCTACAAGGAGAACAAGAAGAAAATCTACATCGGGCTTCTAGCCGCTGTCATAGTGTCTTTCATAGTAGCAGTGGTAGGAAGTGTTTCTTTTAAAGCATTGTGTGGAATTAGCAAGCCGGCTAATGACTATACTGCTGCTGACACTACAGTTCAAATTGAAGACACTGCAGCACCAGAGGATCCTTGGCAAGTAGCAGACACTAGCGGATATAGTGGCACAGATCTAGAATATGAATATGAAAGATACTAATTGTAGATAAGTGCATACACATCGGATTAGAAGTTTCTTCAATAAAGCTTTTAATCCGATGTATTTTTAAAGTATAATAATATTGTAAACTAATAAACCAATAAATTAGAAAATAATTATGGAAAATTACAATGTAAAGCTCGCAGATGGTGAAGTAGCAGTACTGTTCAATGACATAACTATGATTATGAACACTAGCACTCTAGTAGATGTGTATGAGAAGCTATATAGCCTGCATGGAGACGCCGGCAAGAAGCCGGCTGGCAAAGATGAAGACAGCGCTGTGGAAGAGACACCATGTGGATGCGGATGCAACGGATGTGGCTCTTGTGGATGCGAAGCCAAAGAATCTGTAGATGTAGATAAGCAGGAGAACAATACTAACACATCGAATTATGATGGATATATGAGACTTCTAAAAGCTGTTCTTGAAGAAACGCCAGAATATTCTACTGAAGAAGCAGATGATAAAGATATGTCCAAAGAACTCAAAAGCTTGGTAGATAAGCTCCTCAGTGAATGTGATGAGGAGGATGATGATGAAGAAGACTATGATGAAGAAGAAGATGATGATGAAGATGAAGATGAAATTGAAGAAAATGATCATCCCCGCCGTATTGTAGCTGTAGCATATGACGCTAGCATTCAGTATGACTCAACTAACAAGTGTCCAAAACCTTGGCACACCGGTCTTGGCAAAGTGATTGGAACATTCAGCACACCAGAAGAATGTGTTGAGAAATTCAGAATCACTGGGTCTTATCCAGTGCGCAAAGTGGTCGACTGCTGTGACACTTGGCAGACTATTGGAGATATGATGCATAAAAACTTCGCGCAGGACATAGACTATGACCGCGTCGATGATGTAGTGTCATACGCTTATGACACGTTCGGCAAGACAATCAACAACCGCATCTACTGCGCGTGTGATGAATACTACAATGGAGTTAATAGTGATGTAGCGTTCTTGTATGAAGATGACATCGATAAGTATATGCCTCTTTACCATAAAGAGCTGCTTGGAGAATAGAATTAGATAGCCATAGTTGCTATAGCGCTACATAGGGAGAAATCCTTGTGTAGTGCTTTCATTTTAATCTATGGCAGACAGTCCATAAAATATTTCTAAGAATATTCCATAAAAAGTTTCTAAGAAAACTCTATAAATTATTTCCAAAAATTATTTCACAAATATTTCTAAGAATATTTCTAAGATTGTTTAGCTAATAGAATTCTAAGTATAATATCATTGTAAACATACAATGAACTTTTAAACCAATCAAATTATGGGAGCATTCACAGGAAGAGAGAAAGATTATGGCCGCGTCAAAGTAGAAAGCAATGTAGCTTATATCTATGAGAGCACATACCAGCGCCGGGCAGTCAACACACCGTGTGGAAATGTCAAAGAAGCTTACTGGCAGAACGGCATCTTGCATATCGTGATGACTGACGGCCGGCATTTCACATTCGACAAGACGGACTGCTATTCTAACTACTGGTATGACTAACATTAGATAATTATAATAAAACCAAACAAATTATTCTATATAGAAATGTATGATGAAATGAATGAAGAGATTGATAAGAAGTACATCGAGGCCGAGAACCGGTTTAGAGAGTATCATAAACGCATCCGTGAGATAAGATACTCACTTCTAGAAGAAATCATAAAAGAAGTCAAAAAGACAGATTTTGAATATGATGAGACGTACACACTTGTGAATTCTGGATATGACTTCAAGATTAAGAAATGTGACAGTATAGAAGGTAAGCTCTTCTTTAAGAACTCTGACAAGCCATCTTTAAGTTTCACTCCTTTATGCACTGCTAGTCTTGTGCAGCTGAATATGATTCTATTATGCTTGTCACAAGACACTCTGCTTATAAAGAAATTCATATAAAAGAAACATTGTTCTGGACTGGTAGTAAGACACTATGACTTAGTGTATTAGATATAAATATCATCTCTTCTGGTTTCTCCTTTAGAGATGATTTTTTATGTTAAATGATTTGCTTGTTTAGATTTTCAATACATCATTAGAATAGGCATCTAAACATTAGTGTGGATGATTTAGATTTTATGTATGAAAATTTTACTTAACATTTATAAAAGTTCTAAAAGAAACTATAGCGGCATATTTTAATGTTATGTTGAAGCTGGTTTGGTACATAACCACTTATAAGAAAAATATAATAAAAAATTAGTTGGTCTTTTATAGTGTAGCATCATCTTAGTATAATATACATGTAAACAGAATTATTCATTTAAAACTTAATCATTATGGCATCATTCGATTCTAAATTCGATTTCACTAAAAAAGCTACTGAAGCTAGTTATTTCGAAATAATGTTCTTCAACCAGTTCGAAGAGCAAGGCGGATGCAAGAATGTCAAAGATTCTCCTTTTGTAGATAAAGTGTTCGCTGATCTCAATGAGTTCTTCAAAGATATGAAATTCTTCGAGGTTGGAGAAGTTAATGTTTTTTATGACAATGATGATGACTTCGTCAATGATTCAGACACTAAAGGCAATGAATTCTATTTAGTCCATAGAATGAGTGGAGAAGTAGAAGCTTTCACTATAAACAAAGATGACTACATAGATGCAGAAGAGAATCTACCAGACTGCATCTGGAATGAAGAATATGAAGGAGATGAAGATCCGGATGACTTCTATAAAAAATACACACTGACAGTGCTGTTCTTCATCGCTAAGAATGGTGACCGGTATGTCAGCATGTATTTCAACAATAAGCTAACTGTGCAGCTTATGCATTTCAAGCAAGATTAGACATTAATATAGAATATAGAGATAATAAAATAAGCTTACTACAGATGGTAAGCTTATTTTTTAGTATAATACTGATGTATGATATAGCTATACTATATCATCTTATTTAGTTCTAACTAATATGTTTTAAAAATGTTCGTACTGATTCTAAACAAGAAGATATCTACACTTGAGATAATAAAGAATGTTCCCGATGACATATGTGAATGTTATGAAGACTTATATGATTTCTTAGAAAGCCAGAACTATGACATGCACAGCATATCATTCATTAGTGTAGATGAAGTAGAAGAGCCGGCTATAGTCATGAATGAGTATGATTCCACATCACGGAAAGTGTTAGTGAGCAGCTCTGTTAGTGCTGATTCTATGTATGCTAACGATAGCTCTATTTATAAATAATATTATAGAAGTAAAAACATCTTTTCAAAATGAGAAAAAACAGATTATACAATAGAGCTACAGTAGCTAAAAGACTCTTTGAAGGCATCGATGAAGACATGTTAGATCCAGAATTTCCGAATTATGGAGACATAGAAGAGCTCAAATCCAGTGTAGAAACCAGCTTCAACAATCTTATCATGAGCAAGAATTCTTATAGAAATGAAGATGACAGGATGCATGATTTAGAGCTTTTAGCAGATATGCGGCGCGCTATAATAGATGAAGATGATCCAATGGCTCTGTCACAAGAGCAGAGAGAGCTTGTCTGTATGATTGTGTATGACGCTCACATACACCCAGATGACTTGAGTGACACTGAACTGGCTAATGTGATAGTGACATTAAGCAATCTGGCGAAATTAGAGCTTAGAGACTATGAGTACTACATGTAGATAGCTGATATCAGCATGTATTGATGAATAAAAGAAATCATTTCTAATTTAGTTTAGAAATGATTTTTATTTAAGCCACACTCATTATCATTAGTTAGAATCTACTCTAACAGTAAAGAAATATTCATGTGTAGAAGTCGAATATGAAGTTGGTGATATCGTCTGTACGTTTGATAAAATGATGTCTGATTTGCTAGTGACAGGGTAATCAAACAACGCAGTATATGGATTGTTTAGATACAGTTCTAGAGAACCATCAAATGCACCAGAACTAAATACAGTAGCAGAGCTAGTGTTCTGGACGATAGCACTATTGAAAGATGATCCTTTGATAGCCACTGATATCTGGCCGAGCTGTATGTCACATGGCAGTTCTTCATAGGTGTCGATGTCATCCTTATCAACTGCCATCCAATATATGCTATCATTGAAATATACATGCGTTCCCCCAGCTGCGGCATAGCCCAGCACACCACCAGCGGCTTGTAGCTGTATGATTATCTCGATGTCTACTCTAGTCTTCGGAGAGTTAGTTATGTCTTCTTTAGACACCAGTTGGTTCAGCATGTAATTAGTTACCGGTGTGCTGATATGTCCATTCGAATCTATTATTGGATCACCTGAAAAAGTAGACTTGATGTTGATTGGATATCCGTTGCGCTTAGCCAACATAAGCTGGCGGTATGTCGGACATTGGTTGTCTGTTAAAGAGCTCAATGGATATTCGACAGTAGCTCCTGGAGCTATAGTATGTGTTATATAATATTTGTTAGCTACTTGCTTCGGCATAAAAATGTATGAATAAAATATATAATTATATATTCTTTCTATAAATTATAGTATAATATATATGTAACAGACAACAACTGTTATAAACAGGGTATTGGCACAATTGGTCAGCGCAGGAATCTTATACATTCAAGGCTGTGGGTTCAAGTCCCTCATACCCTACATAATCATTTAAGCTCCTATAGCTCAGTAGGTTAGAGCATCTGACTCATAATCAGGAGGTCCTAGGTTCAAGCCCTAGTGGGAGCACTCATAAAAAACCATAGTTGGCTATTATGCGCTTTAATATAGCTGGCTTAAATGAAGAATATGGTTTAAAGTCTTTAAAATCATTTCTACAGAGAGTAGGTTTTCATCTGGTTTCCTACGAGCATACAGGCTTAATTTTCATTAGATTTTATTTTGTTTACAATGAGGCTTATCATTATCGATAAGCCTTTTTCATTGTTAACGCTATAGCGCACATAATAAAAAATGGAGCTGGTTTTTCCAACTCCATTCTATGCTGTTTAGTGAACTAGTTTCTTACATGCCGCCACCAATCTCATCAAGGTGTTTCATAAACTCATCCGGGTTGTCATTTCTGACGTTGGTGATAAGACGCTCAAGCACTGCGCCATTGCCGTTAGCTCTTCTGATTGTGTCAGCTACATAGTCGTAGTCACTATAATCAGAGAATGTAGCGAGCGCAGCTGCGAGATTCATAACAAAGTTGACGTTTCTCGATGATGGACGCAAGTCGAATTCTTCTGGGTCTGGAGCGCTGGCAGCTTTTCTAGGATTCGAATCACATTCGATTTTGACAGCGTCTTCAAGCTCATATATGTAACTGTCGAAGTCGTAGTCTCCATTCAGAAAGCCGTCGACAGTGACGTCTACCATATTTCCGAAATCATAATAATCATAATCTCTATTCAAGAAATCGATTGCCTCTACAATATAATCTGTAATTGGTCTTTTCATTTTTCTGTTTGTGTTAGTTTAGTTTTATTATTTATATAGAAATTATACTTAGATTATGAGCATCTAATTTAGATTAGACACAAATTTTTTCATACATATGTTTTTATAATGCGCTTCATTAGTATGATATGTCATCACAACTCATTAAAGTAAAGATATCTAATGTTTAGAGACATTTAGAGATGATTAGATGTTTAAGACAATTTATTAATCAGTTTTAATATAGAATCATCTCTAATTCAATTTATATAGACATTAAAAAATATATGATCTAATCTTAATGTTCTTTTATAGAACAATAGTAGAATCAGTATAATTTCTATGCAAACAGAATAAATAAACTATAAATTTTTAGAATATGAAAACTATTAAGAAAGTCACACTTGTACAAGAATCTATATCTTCTCGCAAACCCCGACGCCGTAGAATGAATGAAGAGCGCACTACAGGTGCAGAACGCTCACTTGAGAACTCCTGGCTGAAAGACTTCCGTTCTACGGGTTTCCATAAAGTAAAGCTGACAAAAGATGAAGAGTATGAACTTCTTAGAGCGTTTTTAGAAGATGGTGACAAAGAAGCTTACAACACATTGATGAAAGCTAACGCTATGTTAGCGTACACTATAGCTAGAAAATACTGCCGGAACCGTGAAGACATGCCAGACTACACATCAGAAGCTATGCTTGGTCTCGACGCCGCTATCAAGCATTACAATCTCGACAAAGGCATGCGTCTTTCTACTATCGCATATCCATGGATAACTAAATATGTTAGAGAATATATGTACGGCACAGATTCTGGTATAGTAGTCAAGCCACATGCGCAGCAGATCGGCAAGAACATCCGTGAGCAGCGGGCTAGATTCTTCGCTAAGAATGGCAGATATCCAGAGACTGATGAGCTGAAACAGCTTCTATGGGACGCTAGAAAACTCCGTGTGCCCGATGATGAGCTCAATGATCTCATAGTCAACTCAACTAACGCTACAGTAGCTGGTGATGATGAAGAGGGAGCGTCTGAATATGGAGAGACTGGAAGCTTCGCACTTAGAACTTCTTCAAGGAATGACTATGAGCGGCAGCTTGATGATGAAGAGATAGCAGATAAAGTAGACACCTTGCTTATGAATGTAGACGCTACGACAAGGAAAGTCTTGCAGATGAAGTTCGGTCTAGCTCCTTATGACTGTGAGCATGAAGATGCTGACATCGCTGATGAGCTTGGAGTGTCACCAATGACAGTGCGCAACATCTACACTAGAGCTTATAAGAAGCTAGCTGCTATGAGATAGAGAATCTATATACCATACGGCTACACACATATATGATAAAGCTATATTCTAATAGAGTATAGCTTTATTTTTATATAGATGATATAATATTTAGAATACGACTTTTTAAATAATCAAATCTATGAGCACAGATACTTATTGGGTGACTATATTGGCACATGGAACTAACGGAAGCTACGCCGTGGGAATGCATGTCAGATTCAGAAGCAATGAGACAGTAGATGAGAGCACTGTCAGAGAAAAGATATCTTTAGAATGTGAGAAAGCACGGCGAGGTGGAACAAGCACTTATCATATCAGTCCGTCTGACATAGTGCTTGGATGGTCTAAATGCGAATACAAGATCCTCTGATGTTAGAGTACACTAAATTATTAGTATAATATCATTGTGACAATGACTATATTCAAAAACTAACTATAAAAAGATTATATTATGTTTGAAGTAAAAGTAGACAGTGCTAACAATGTGATGCCAGCAGCACCATCACTAAAACTTAAGATCGTTTCTCCAATAGAGTTCTTCATCTCTGAATCACCACGCAGCGGTAAGAAGAAGAATAAGAAAATCATATGCACATTCAGGTACACATTGAATATGAACAATGACAAATGGTACTCTTTTGGAATGCAGTGCGGTTTCTTGGATAAAGATTCAGATCCATTCAGAATACGGACAGTCAAAGCTCAGGCTACTGTGTCTGATGTAGATGAATATTCTGAATACACTGGGAAAAGCATCGCTAGAGCTCGCGCCGAAGCTAAAGCATACAACGCTCTGTATAGAGCAGTAGACAGAATGGTCAATATAAAGCTTAAAGAACTTATGCATGGATGTGACGCGTTCTGTCAGAAGAGCTTAGCTGTGCAGAAGCATAATGCAGAATATGTCAAGCGTATTGGAGGCATCGCTTAAGTACAGTCCTGCCAGAACATACACAGATTTTCTATTTCTCACTGTACTGGTTCTGCTGGTACAGCGAGTATTTGTTTAGAAAATGCGTATATATGTACTTTTAGAATATTGAGAAAATTATGTATAATATTATTGGAAATAATTTCCATAAATATTTCCAAAAAATTTTTAGAAAAATAAATTAGAAAATTTTTTAGAAAAACAATTAGAAAAATTATGAGTGTGATTACAGAACTTAAAAACAAGATGATGAAGATGGTCGATGACGGCCAGATTACACAAGAAGAATATGACGCAGTCATGAAGAAAGAGTTCAGAACTCGCAGAGAGTTCAAGACACTGCTTGAGAAAGCGAAGAGCATAGTACAGAATGTCTAATATGATGAATGACACTTACAACGGCCGATATAGAAGATTATGAAATTAGAATTAAGATGAGTTGAGCTGTGAAGCTACAATGTATTATGAAGAGTTCTTAAACAGTCATTATCTTGTCTATATCATATGTGCATAATTATGTCCAACATCTAAGGACATCTGATTAAACGATTTGGAATGCACTAACCAGACAAGACCAGTATAATAGCTGTTGTGACTTGACACCTGTTATATTGAGAATTAGAGACATAAAAAGAACTCATTATAGAATGCTATGAGAAATAGTGAATTGATAGAAAATGAAATGAAAGCTAGCTACAATGGCTGATGATGTGGGGGAAAGCTAGCTGATGTGGACTAGAAGCTGTGATAGTTTCTGGTCTATTTTTTATGTTGAGAACTGCTAAGTTCACAGTTGTAGACTCACGATTCACTTTCACAAACAGCTGTCTACATTCATAAACAGCTTAGATTGGTAGTTTAAGATTAGATATTTGTCGGAGTGTGTAGTTCTTCTCTAATATAATGGTACTAAAAATGCTATACTAGTATCTCAACGGTACTAATATAGCTGAACTTTCGAATGAGCTTATAAGCTATTGGTTGTTAAAATGTTAGCATAAAATATTGGTTACCAACATTTTAAATATCAAAATATCTAAAATTCCAAAATGCTTAATATAAAAATCATCTTACAAAGCTTATACTATAAAGCTCTGCTCATCTTAATTTTCTGTTTAATAATAATACTCTGCTACATTCATTTTCTATAAGCTCTCACACATTCTACATTGTTTTTTATGAGAGCTGCTGACTTCGATATTGTAAATTTACAATGCTGCTCGGAGCAAGTTCAGGATTTTGTACAATTAGCTTTGCAATATTGTAACGTTCTCTTCAGTAGATGTCTGCGATGTAGCATATAAAGATAAATAATATGTACTGGAAATGATCATAGCAGCTATGGTTTTTCGCTGTCATCCTTCTTGCTCCGCGGCCAAGATATTATTAGCGCATAGACTTGCTTGCATTCTCTGGACATGGGAGAGGTTTAGATTTGCATCCTGAAAACCTTTCCCATTTTTAGTACAATATCATTAAACATCTATCAATAAAAAATAAATCTAAAATATATGGAGAATCTATTGCTTACTATGATTGAGACATGTCTGATAGCGCTTGGTGTGCTAGTAGCAAGTTTTCTTTGCATGTACATGTACTCCGACAAATGTGAAGAACTGACATTCAAGACTGACACCAGAAGATACCGTATCTCTAAGAAAGTGCAAGAATTCGTTGAGAGCTGGTTCGGTGTAGCGGTGATCACTATAGTAGCAGTCATAATGATCTGCGCAGTGACACTGACATTCTGTGGATTCTGTGGAGAATTCTGAAATCTATCTCTTGGAGTCCTTAAGAGATGATTCTATAATGAGGCTGTTTGTTTCACTGCCTTGAGAATAGAATCATCTCTTATCATTTCATATGAATAGTGAGTGCATATCTTAGACGGCAAGCACTATAGAAGAAGAGAAGTTCTACACACCTAGTATGACAGTGTAGAAGTTCTCTTCTTTATGTGTGTAAGTCTAGATACATGAGTGTAAGAAAAAATAGAAAATAGATACGTGATATGCTTAGAATTCTCTAGAGAAATTCCAGTATTGCTTTAAAGATCTAGAATGCTCTCGAGAGAAAATTTTCAATAGTTTCCAGTGTTTCAGTCCATTCATTCATTTTTTTCTTGTCTAGATCTAGACTAAATATTCTTTCTTTTCTTCTTCATACAAAGAATTTTATACAGCTTTTTTCCTTTTGATTAAATTATTTTTTAGATCTAGTCTTAGATTATTATTAATAATAGATCACTCGAGCTCTAACTTGTTAACTAGCAAAAACTTAAACGATTTTTTAGCGATTAATATTTTAACAAAGTTTAACATTAGAGCCTCTTTTTTAATAAAGTTTAACTATTGAGCAGCCAAATTTAAACTATTTTAACATCCAGAATCAATGTTTTTATGAACAGAACTCGAACATGTTCATAACTCATTTGAAAGACTATAGAGAGTTAGTCTACAGATGTATCCAAAGGGATCAGATATCTCTATGTTCACAATAGACTACTCATAGCTTAATTTGAACTATGTATTAAATTCGCAGGAATCTCTCTTACTAATGTTTAGATTCATTTAGAGATGATTTGATATCTATCTTGATTAATCAATCATCTTTACTGATAAATCATCTTAGATGTCATCTAATCATTTTTATAAGATTTTTTATAGTATATCATAATATTGGAGTATAATTTCTATGTAAACGAAATAAACTAAAACTGAAATGAAAGAAATAATTGGAATAATAATCGCAGTAATCTTAATCATAGTTTTCTGGCCAATCATCGTGACTATATTCGAACTAGTATTCATGACATGGTTCGGCTTGCTGATTCTGGTGATGGCTGGTCTGATTTTATTGTTCAGCATATTCTGACAACATAAATTCCATAAATATGAGAACTACAACTCCAATAAATATTTGAACAGATTTGACTACTCAATTATGATAGACAACACAGCAAGATATAAGTATTTTAGAGACAATGAAGCTAAAGTCTGGAAATCTAGATTTGCTTGGCATGGTGAGCATGGTGATGGAAGCTACCCGAACATAAATGTGGTAAGCTTCTTAAAAGAGCATGACATAGACTTCAATGCAGCATTCAAAGCTGAGTGCTTCAAAGTATCTAGCATGTTCAATGTTCTGGATAAGATGGCTGATGAATATGTCGCCTGGTCTTTCATGAAGAACAAGAACTTTATAGATTTATATCCAAAAGATGACACACGCCTGGAGGGCCTTAGAACATCTCTTAGAAACCACTTCATCGGATGCATTGGAGAGTTCTTCTTCTGTTTCTTGCTGAATGACCGTAAAGAATTTCTAGTGCCTTACAATATTGGAGATAGAGAAAAGACTATGGTCAACTTCTCTAATGTGTCACCAAGACTGGACAATGAAGATGATTTCGGAGTAGATCTGGTTGGAGACATAGAGTACATAGACCAGCACAACACTTGCGCTATCCAAGTCAAGTTCTGGAGACCTGTGCCCACTTCCAAGGAAAGAATGTTCACGAATGACATGGCTTCAGGAGTGTACACAGACGGTGTTCTAAACGGTTTCATCGATAATGATTCTAAAAAGTCACTGGTAGTCTGCTGGACTCTTAAAGAAGAGAACCTGTCAAGATGGCTGCTCCGCAACACGAAGCTTTCTTCTAAAATGATGTTCATCGACATGTCTACACTTCATACCAAAATCGACGGCAAGTCTCCAGAATTCTGGTCACAGCTAAAAGAGAACCTCAACACAATAAAAACTTACTAAAATCAAATGATTCATATTTAGATTTTTACTATATCAAGTTTGTTTAGTATAATAACTATGTAAACAAAAGGATATAAATTTAAAAAACTCAAAATTATGTTAGCTGATAATCATACTCGCAAAATGCAATGGTTCATAGACAAAGTGAACACTAACACATTGCCATTCGACATAGAAGCTACTCATAGAAACTATGGGACTATATGTATGCCGACTGGTACTGGAAAGTCTGCTAAGATTTACGCTAACATAATATCGAACATCAAGAAACATGCTGCTGATGGATGGAAGAAGAATCTTGTGGTGAATCTCAATTCTCCAATTCTGAAGCTCAACCAGCAGTTAGTCAATGACTTGCTTGAAGTTCTTAGTGGAACATCTCTTTTGAGTAGTGATGACATCAAGATTTATGTCAACTCATCAGATGATAAGGGAAAATATACTGAGACATCAGACAGACTTAATTTCACTCTAAACTCAGAAGATTTTAAGAAAGTTTCTAGCTTCAGCGCATATAAGCTGAACATAGTCACAAGCTGTAATCCTTCTCTTTACCACTTCTATAAGAAACTTGGCAAGATGGATTTAAGCAGCGTCGAGGTCATCAGCTATCTTGATGAAGCGCACACTATAACGATGTATGGAGATGAGAGCCAGAATGGAAGCTCACAGAAGAATAAAGAATCACAGAAACCAGATGTCAAGAAACTGTGCAGTGTATGTGACAAAGTGTACGCGTTCTCAGCTACACCAGATCCGAACATAACGAAAACTATAAACTCATTTGAGACTAGTATCGATGACAACAGCTTCATAATTCTTATAACACCATCTGAAGCTATAGCATCGAATGACATAATACCTCCAAGATTCAGATATGTTTCTTACACGAAGGGAGCAGACAGAATCACAGCAGATTTATGCAAGAACTGCATAGAAGACGCTAAAGCTCTTACACCGGAGATTCATCATAAAGTTCTTGTGACATGCAAAGATTCTGAACATCTTAAAGAACTGCGGAACTCTCTTGAGAAAGCTGGATATAAAGTCTTCAGCACATGTTCAAGATTTCTCTACAACTTGATAGAAGAAGACAACTATGAAGAAGCGAAAATAATGAATGTAGAGAAGTTCACACGTAACATAGAGAATTATGACGGTGACTGTTTTGTGCTGCATATCCGGCAGATGATATGTGGAATCGATGTTAAAGGCTTGACAGACACTATCATATATGACAACTTCACTGGTGCTACATCATCATGGAGAGTTTATGTACAGACAATCGGAAGAATTCTAAGATGTGCTGCTGGTGAGCGTGGAATGAAGATGGCTGACCGCAAGAAGAAATATGGCAATGTTTATTTCTACAATCCGGAGAAAGATGACAACCAGATGCTGAACATCGCAGAATTCTTCACTAAGGTCTATGGCATAACATCATCATTCGAAGAAGTCTTCAAAGAGAGAAGTGGAAGCATAATTAGAAATTCCATGACAGAGCAAGTCAAGACATACAATGAGCATGTGGATAAGAATTCTGAATCAGAAAACATATACATAGAAGACATAAAGATTAAGATTGAGAAAGTAATCAACAACTATAAGAAGAACGATAGACTGTATAAACTACTCACAAGCAATGAAGTCCGCTTGAAATCACAGATTTACAATGACGTGTACAAAAGCATAAGTAGAGTGTCAGATGAGTTCAATACAGTATACATAACCAACACACAAGAAACCATCAAAGATTTCATCGATAATGTTGGAAAATCATTAGCTCTATGGTGATTAGATGCTAATTAGTACTTCATAATTTTAAGTTTTATTTTGTTTACATTCAGACTAGCTAGCTTGTGAAAGTTGGCTAGTCTTTTTTAGAAATGTTTTTAGCATAGTTGCTAATGTTTAGTATAATTTCTATGTAAACATACCAAACTTTAGAATTATGAACACAATAGCTTTAATATCAGCAATTTTCGCGGCAGTTCTCAGCGGCGTAGTAATAGTGTCTTTAACTATGGACATGTCTGGGTTTAGTGAAGCAGAAAAGAGAACATTCGATAAAGCGCAGAAAATTTCTATCATACTGGCAGCGGCATCAGTGATTTCACTTATGTTCTCATTGAGCCTTGGTGGTAGTTATGATGTTCTGTTTTAATGAATAACATCATTATTTAGTATAATTTCTATGTAATCATAATACTGGATTTATATGAACAGAAAGAACATAATACTTAATGACTCTGCTAAGATAGACTTGACTTGCCAAGGTTCTTTAAATGACATATTGATTGTTGGAAACTTCAATGGAATGTTTGGCAGAATAAATGAGAGCGGCCTAGATTTAAGTGGAGAACCTTCAGAAGAGATCATAAACAATTTCATGTGGCTTAATGACACATGTAGAGATGCTAAGAAAGTTTTCATAGGAACTAGATCTAGTGTTGGTGATTATGTGAAGAATATGATGGCTGCAGCAGAGAATCTTAATATACAGATTAATAGAGATAAGTATAATATAATTCTAGTAGATTCAGATGATGAGCTGCTAAATAAATTGAATGAGATATCACACACCATGCCAAAGTTCGACTATATCATACAGAACCCACCATACGCCAAGACACTGCACATAGACTTCTTTAAGAAAGGCATTGAGCTTCTCAATGACACCGGTAAGATGACTATTATAGAACCGGCTACTTGGCTGATTAACATACGTAAAGCTGGAAACGCTGAGAGTATTTACAACCCACTTAAAGAGATGATAGCTATGCATGTCGAATACATCAATATCGATAATATGAATGATCTGTTTGGTAAATTGATGCTTGTTCCATTTTCTATAACTAAATATGCAAAACAAAAAACACAAGATTGTGAATTGAGATTATGCGGTACCAAACAGACTATCAAATCAATTTATGACGCTAATCTAATTGGTGACTATGACATTATACATAGTATTTTACATAAAATCGAACAATGTGGATATGATAAAGCATTGACACATTTCAACAGATATGGTTATGGTGACTCATTCATAAGAGCATGTTCTCTTTTTCCGAGCAGCCACAGCTATTTCTCACAACCAAATGTCGCAGATGACATTCTCGGAACACAATATTATATGACATATGTTTCAACATGCATGCATCACAATGATAGGAAAATTTATAATGAGACTCCGAAGACAAAGACCGGCAGAACAGCAGAATTTTTGAACGGTTCTTACCAAGAGATTTCTAACTGGAAACACTTCTGTGAGAACAACACCCTGCCTATTTTCATAAATATCTGCATGACGATCGACCAGCACAACAACTCACTTAAGTACGTACCATGGCTTGTAGACAAGCAGTACACTGATCAGGAGATCTATGAGATGTTTGGATTCACTGAACAAGAGATAAACTTGATTGAATATACGGTCGAGAAGTTCCAATACTCATCTCCTTTCTTCAAGAGGTACATGTGTGGTCCAAGTAAAGTCTCAGACCAAGAAGTCCAAGACTACATAAATAAACTGAAGAAGAAACACAATATCGATTGATTATTGATAATCCATAGAGATTTAATCTCTAAAAACCTCAACATATAGATTATGAAACACTTTAGAATAAAGTATAAAAAGAAATATTTATATGACAAATATAGATATTATCCACAATATAGGAAGAACATACTGTCTCCATTCAGGTATTTGAAAAAAGATGATATATTTGGTCTAGATTTATCCATCCTTGATGATCTGTTCAATTGGACATTGAATATCGATAGCGATGGTAGAGTGTTTGTGGATTCTTTAAAAGACGCTATAACTATCTGTGAGTTGTATAACAAGTCTTTAAAGGACAACTCTGAAAGACTCAAAGGAAGTGTGTGCCGCTACACATATCTGGACATATAATATAATGTGTATTAAATTAAAATACGTGATGATTATAAGAAAATATGTATTTCAACAAGATGGTGAAATACTGTATTTAATATTTGATGATAAAAACATACATATCAATAGACGGGTATCATGGAAGCCAATAGATGATATTTACGTATATGATTTGATATATATACGTTTTTATCCAAATTCATCAGCTAATGAACATTCACTTGCGTCTATATGGGATGCTAGCTACAAAGCAATGCCACGTAATTCTATAGACTATTTTTTAAATTATAAGTATTATATTGAAGTAGAAGAAGACTCTGATGAATTCAAGAAGATCGTGAATCTATACAATACCTTGATATGATGCAATTGGATTTTAATAAATGATGAAATTTTCTAATATAATATATGAAAGTTGAACAACATTGATATAATGGCAGAAGAGACAATAACCAGAGAGATTATAACATACATCGTTCCAGACATTATTGGAGATTTAGATTCATACTGTGGAGACATTAGAGCTTTAATAGGCTCTGACATTAGTTCATTCTATAAAAAATTCAAAACACCAGCAGATGCATCTATGTATTTCGAAGTTCCAGTATCAAGCATAACTGGTGTAGCAGACATATGGAGGCAGATTGGTTCTAAATTAGAAATGAACCATAATGTGTCACAATTCGGTTTATATGATGACATGGATTTCGTGTGCAGCGAAGATGACGCTTCTATGTTCTTACCAGTATCTTCGCTTAAATTCATATCAGATGGTTTAGACAAGAATAAGCTTTACATCAACTGTGAGCTTCCTGGATATTTCGACTACAATATGAATAAGAGAATAGTGTTCATGTATAAAGAGAAAGACAAAGATCTTCCAGTGTACTACCAGAGCTTAAGTGCGTGGACTAAGACACCGACATTATCTAAAAACACATATTCTAATGCCAACATCCAAAAAGACTGTGCAAGTCTTCACTTGAATGCTGATGTAAAGAAATATAAAACTGTCATCGATGCATTATCGAAGATGACAGATACTGATTATAGAATATTCTCATCACTTAATATGGTGAAGCGAGATTATGAGCACAGACTTAATGAGACGTCATCACAGAAATTAAAAGATTATATAAAGAACCAGATATCTACTATCGATGATACACTGGTTGATTATATTATGCTTATTTCTATGGAATCTTAGTAACTTTAATATATAAAAACCAGTTTATGACATCAGAATCTAGTGGCTATCAATTTCATACATATGTTATCACCATGATGTTAGCCAACTTTCACAATTAGACACTAGAGATATAAGCCAAAGGTTTTGGAAGAAGATGACTATATTGAGTTGTCTTCTTTTTCTATGTATATAGCAGCTGCAGTTAGAGAGTGTGCTGTCAAAATGTCAAAAGCCATTGATAACTGTCAATATCTACTCAGAGCGAACTATCAATATTGACAAAACAATACAATTCAATCCACACGCTCTAATCATGTTAGAGAGTGTGCTGTCAAAATGTCAAAAGCCATTGATAACTATCAATACCTACTCAGAGCGAACTATCAATATTGACAAAACAATACAATTCAATCCACAGACTCTTATCAAACTTCTGTATATTAAAAAATAAAGGTTGGACAATAAAGCATAGTTTTATACGATAAAATATTTAGAATTAATTGATTATAATGTACACACTTTCTAACTTTGTTTTTCTTTTAGCTACAGTCTTCATCCTGTTCATGGTTATGGTGTTCTATATACCAGCAATCATCATTGCACGTATAATTTCTGGAGTCATTATCTTAATAGGTGGTGCTATATCACAAATATCACATTTATTTGATGCCATATACACAAAAATAATAAAGTGCATACATTCTATATGTGATGAATTTAAGACTAAATGATTCAATTATAAAATTTCAAGAAATTTTTAGTATAATATTATTATTTATGATAAAATTAAATTAAAATGAAGAAGTATGTTATTAAATACGCAGATGGAAGAGAACAACGCTTCATAAGAGATAACTATAATTCACGTAAAGAAGCCGAAGAGGCCTTGTTGGTTTACCTTTGTGACCACAATGAAAAATGTGATGATAGCAGTTATTTGTCACCATTCGACTTTACAGTTGAGGAGGTAGATGTTAAAGAAGTAAATGAAATCATTACTGATTTTGAGTGTGCGAAAAGTGCTATTATCCGTGTATTACCTGAATATTTTATTTTTTCCGGAAAAAATAAACGACTTGAAGTCACTGCAAGATTTGTGCCGGAAATCAACTTCAGACATCTTAAAGCGTTGGCTGCCCTGAATAAACTATTTAGTATTGCTCAAGCATGGAACAAGGAAGATGGATTTGTACCCGATTTCTCAAATGAGAATCAGGGTAAATGGTTCCCTTGGTTTAGATACGATATGAAACTTGAAAAGTTCGTATGTTCATCGGTGATTTGCTCATCTTTAGGAGGGAATGCTTATTGGGGTTCTCGACTTTGCTTTAAAACATATGAGCGTGCAGAGCAATTTGGAAAACAATTTGAAGATCTTTATAATGATGTTTTTATTTAAAAATTAAATAAGAAATTATTAAATAATTTAAAATCAATATGTAAGATTATTTTTATATATGTTCATGAAATTTTAGTATAATATCAATACAGAAATTAAAAACGTAAACAAAATAGAACATGGAAAAGAAGTACGAATTGACAGAAGAGACTATTGAATGGACTGCTTTCACAAATGGTTCACAGAAAGTTTTAACTTTACACCGCATAAAAGCTCTTAAAGATTTCAGTGATGTTAAGAAAGGAGATCTTGGTGGCTTTGTAGAGAAGGAATCTAATTTAGCACAAGATGGCGACTGCTGGGTATATGATGATGCTATTGTTTATGACAATGCAGAAATCTATGGAAATGCGAAAGTCTTTAATAATGCAGAAATCGGTGGATATGCGCGAGTTTATGATGAAGCATCAGTTTGTGATAATGCAGCAGTCCATGGTAAAGCAGTAATTTGTGACAATGCAGATGTCTATGACTATGTGACAGTTTATGAAAATGCAAAAGTCTGTGACAATGCAGATGTCTATGACAATGCATTCATTTATGGTCATGCAGAAGTTGGTGGCAAAGCGGATGTCTGTGGATATGCACGAGTTCATGGTGAAGCATTAGTTTGTGATAATGCAGCAGTCTGTGGTTATGCGTGTGTCTATGGCAAAGCAATAATCCGTGGTAATGTGAATATTGGTGATTATGCTGCGATTGGTGAATGATATACGATTAAAAGATAATTTAGTTATAATAACACCATTAATAACTTTTAATCTTGGGCATCATAGGTACATTATCAGTTATTGCTTTATGTTTAATATTAATTTCATTATAAAATAATCAAATAAAGCTATTTAAGAATGGAACAGAAAGAGTTTACACCGATAATAGGCACACATAATTCAATGACATATCTACCACCTGAACATTGGTACGGGTGGTTTATGATTCCATTCGCCCGGTGTCAGCACAAGACAATAGAGCAGCAGTGGGATAATGGAGTGCGGTGTTTCGACTTGCGTATCCGCTTTACAAAGCAAGGCGAACCTTATTTCGCACATGGTCTATATGAATGCACACATAAAGCCAATCCTGCTCATGTCTTAGAAGACCTGTATAAACTAATGATTCGTGATAACGAACAGGCTTTCGTGCGTCTAATTCTTGAAGATCCAGATAAGCAGAACTATAATGTTTATTATTTTGAACAGTTATGTCACGCATGGGAGACACATCAAGCTCGCCAGTCAGTAACAACCAACAAGGTGCTGCGATTCTTCGACGGCAACCGCAAGGGAGACTGGGCACAGATCGTAGATTTCGACTACAAACCAAATCTCATCCAATATGTTGGTTCTATGATGGAGGACGCACGGTGGTATGAGAAGATAATGCCGTTCGCTTATGCTTTGAGGCGCAACAAGAAGAACAAGCAGAACCCACAAGGCGACATCGCTATTTATGATTTTATTTAATAAAATAATAGCTATTACAATTTTATTTCTTATAGCTGTTGCTTATACTATCTTTTTGATTGGTGCTTTAACACACGATAGAAAGTTAGTTAAGTTTGCGATTATTACACTATTTATACTTTTTACATTTTTACTAATAACACCATTAATAACTTTGTTATGACAAGAAAAGAAGTAAGAGACTATTTACGGACTTATTGCGATATAGACTTAAAAGAAGAATTCTGCACATTGGAGAATGTTTTGAATCTAATTCCTAACGTTCAAGATGTAGAGCAGAGTGAAGAATTCTCCCTTAACGTTCCAATCAATGAGCATTGCTTTGATTCTTTAGCAGAGAGCAATTTGCTATCGGGTTATTTGTCTATATCAAGAGATGATGACGGAAAATGGATGCTGGATTGGGATTTTGATAGACTGGTTGGCACTTTGCCACAGAGCGAAGATCTTATGACTGCCGCACTTTATATGTGCGAGTTCTGTGTCGTCAATGGAATTGATTTGAACATTTCACATTTAAAAAGCGAAACTGGTAATTAGAAGATAACATTAAATTTAGTATAACACAATGCAGTAGTCTGTGGAAATGAAGTGGTTTCATGATGATACAGAAATCAGCTCTCAATCAAAAATTTATAGACTTATTTTGTTTATGTTTATGAAATAATAGTATAATATCATTACAGAACGTAAACAAAATAAAATATTATGAATTTTAAGATTAAATGCCAGTACTTTAAGGAAACAGTTGAACAACTGAAAGAATGGGGATTTATGGTATATGTCCCTACTAATATTCATGAAGATGATTTCAGATATGGTTGGGTTACTGATGGAACGCATATTCTCTATTTTCAAATAGATGATTTATGTGGATTACAGTTTAGTACAGAGTGTATTTCGTCTAATGGAATTGGATGTGGGTGTAGAATTAAAATTCCTTTCACAAAGGAAGGAATCATCGATGGATTTGGAGTATCTTACGGTAAGCCATATCCTGATTTTGAAAGTTTTAGAAAGAAATGTTGGTATTCTTTAATGCTAATGTAATTGATTAGTATAATATCATTACAGAAATATGAATTAAAGAACATAAGCAGAATAAAATATGAATAAGTATAAATTATCAGAAGAGACTTTAGAAATAGATGGTCACGTTTTACATCGCATAATAGCTCTCCGAGACTTCGGAGAAGTCAAGAAGGGAGACTTAGGTGGCTTTATAGAAAAAGAATCTAATTTAGCTCACGACTGGAACTGTTGGATTTATAATGATGCAGTAGTACGCGGCAATGCTATGGTCTGCGGCAATGCGAAAGTCTGCAGCAATGCAGAAGTCTACGGCAATGCGAAAGTCTACGGCAATGCTATGGTCTACGGCAATGCAGAAGTCTACGGCAATGCGAAAGTCTACGGCAATGCTATGGTCTGCGGCAATGCGGAAGTCTGCGACAATGCGAAAGTCTACTGCGATGCTATAGTCTGCGACAATGCGAAAGTCTACGGCGATGCTATAGTCTGCAGCAATGCAGAAGTCTACGGCAATGCGAAAGTTGAAAAAAAATCCGACTACATCGTGTTCAAGAATTGGTGGAGCAGTGGAAGATATTTTACTTGGACACGCTCAAACGATATGTGGTCTGTTGGGTGCTTTTACGGTACGGGTGAGGAACTTATCAAGAAGGCTTATGCTGACAGTGAGGAGAAAGGTCGTGAATACGAGCGAATAGTGAGATATGTAGAATCAATCAAATCAGAAATAAAATGAAAAAGTATGCTAATGTAATTGATTAGTATAAATTTTAGTGCTGTTTAGATTTAAAGTATAATTTCAATGTAAACATATAAACACTAAAAGATATGAAGAACTATAAAATTAAGTATGCAGACGGAAGAGAGCAGACTGTTATGCGAGCCATTCATAATTCATATAACGAAGCAGCGCAAACATTAATGAACTTTCTTAATGCTAACAATGATTTTTTGAGTCTTAAAGATGATAATTATCTAACACCATTCGACTTCAAGATCGAAGAAGTTGAATGCACAGAAGTAAATGAGACCATTACGGATTTTGAGAGTGCAAGGAAAACACTTGGCATCAAGCCGAACACGAACTTCGACGTTGTAAATAGAAAACATTCTGGAAAAGTTGCTCAGTTTGAAGATGTCGCAAGACTTGTGACCGACATCAACCCCAAACATATCAAGGCACTAATTGCTCTGAACAAGTTGTTCACCATCGCACAGGCATGGAACAAGGAAGATGATTTTGTTCCTGATTTCTTGGATTTGAATCAAGACAAATGGTTTCCTTGGTTCAAATACAAAAAAGATATTGCGAGGTTCGTGTTCGCTGGTACAGATTATACGCCTATGTATACGAATGCGAATATCAGTTCTCGCCTTTGCTTCAAGACATCCAAGCGTGCTGAACAATTTGGAAAACAGTTCATCGACATTTATAACGAGATTTTTTTATAATAAACATTAAAAGATATGAAAAAATATATAATCAAGTACGCAGATGGAAGAGAGTGTAGTGAGCTGAAAAGCAGCTATAAATCACGTAATGAAGCCTCCGACGCTTTGATGGAATACATTTACAATAACAATGAATATTTGAATATTAGTGATGATGATTTTCTATCAATATTCGATTTCAAGCTTGAAGAAGTTGAATGCACAGAAGTAAATGAGACCATTACGGATTTTGGGAGCGCAAGAGAAGCCCTTGGCATCAAGCCGAACATTGACTTCTACCTTGTAAAGAGAAACTGTTCTGGAAAAGTTGCCAATTTTGAAGATGCTGCAAGACTTATAACCGACATCAATCCAAAGCATCTTAAAGCGTTGATTGCCCTGAACAAGTTGTTCACCATCGCTGAAGCATGGAACAAGGAAGATGGATTTGTACCCGATTTCTTGGATGAGGACCAATATAAATGGTATCCTTCATTCATATATGATAAGTATACTGCGAGATACATATATTATCGCAAGTTGCATGTAATTAAGCATATAACTTTGAGCAGTAGTGCTCTACTTTGCTTTAAAACACCTGAGCGCGCAGAACAATTTGGAAAACAGTTCATCGATATTTATAACGAGATTTTTTTGTAATAAATTATTTCTTATAAATATAACAACTTAATTCAAATTGTATGACTGTGACATCACCTGATGATATGTACGGACTGAATGTAGAATGCTTCGAAGCTTTTTTCCAAACTATGTATGAAAGACAGCTTATTTGGAAACGGCGCTTTATCGATAAAAAAGAATCACCATGGACTACCGACGCTATATTCAAAAAATTCAAGTTCACTAATGTATACCGTGAACTTGACAGAAATTCTCAATACTGCATCAATAAGATAATAAAGCCGAACGCCAATGGTTCATTAGAGAATCTTATCTGGAAAACACTTGTTTTTAGACTGTTCAACAACACACAGACTTTCGACGCTGCTTCTAAACACTGGCCATGTGGAATTCCAGATTATGATAAGTATCTGGAACAAAAAACCAAATATGCCGATTTCATGAAAGAACTCTCAAAGAACGGCAACATATTCACAAACGCTTATTTCGTGTGGTCACTTCCCAACAGCGGCTATACAAGAGCATACTGCTTCACTAACATCGTCCTGCCTGAACTGCACACACTTATCCATCAGATAATAGATGTATGCAGAAACTGTACAGAACCATATGACATAATAAAAGTTCTAAGAAAACTACCTGGTGTCGGCAGTTTCATAAGCTTTGAGCTATACAATGACTTGCTGTATATCAATAAATTCACTAACCATAATTTGATACCATTCAGTCCGAATGACTATGTGAATGTGGGTCCAGGCTCAAAAGCCGGATGCAGATTGATATTCCCGGACATAAAGGTTTCTGGATGCTATAAGAAAGCTATGTATAAGCTGCTTGAACTGGCATGTGAACAGCTGCATAAAATAAGTCTCTCAAACTCAGAATCCATGCCATATGCAGAGTATGATCCAAAGACAGAATCATACCATGCGTCTGACAAGTTCAATCTTACTATAGGCAACATTGAGCATTGGCTTTGTGAATATAGCAAATATTATAGCCTGGCATCTAAACATAAGCGCAGCCAGAGAAAATTCAGACCAAGTTCTAATAGCGATCTGTATAGCTAAAGAAAATTCCATAGCTTAAGATATCCATTAGCACTAGATTGTTTTTAGTGCTAATGTTTCATATTAGATATTTTAGTACCATTAGATTTTAAAGTATAATTTCAATGTAAACATATAAACTTTAAAAGATATGGCAAGTACTAGAAAATATGAAATCACTACAATCACTAAACAGCATTATGGACATACTCTATTTAGAATTAGAGCTCTACGGAGTTTCAATGATGTGAAAGAGGGATCTACCGGCGGCTGGATAGAAAAAGAATCTAATCTGGACCAAGACGGCAGCTGCTGGATTTATGATGACGCGAAAGTTTATGATGATGCTAGAATCACCGGCTCTGCTATAATAAACAAATCAGCAGAAGTGTTTGAAAGCGCTCGTGTAAGCCAGAACGCCGAAGTATCTGGACATGCTATGATATATGGAGACGCGAAAGTAAATGGCCGAGCTTTCATCAGTGGAGACGCTAGAATGTACGGACATGCAGAAGCTTCACAAATGGTCATCATCAATGACAGCGCTCAAATCCATGGAAGCGCTACAATAAGTGGTGCTGCTCAAATCTATGGAAACGCCGAAGTGGGTGAGCAAGCGCAAGTTTCTGGCACTACCAGAATTTATGGAAACGCACAGATTTATGGAAAAGCTAAAATAAAGGGTGCTGTACTTGTCCGTGGAAATGTCAAAGCATGTGGAGACTCTATAGTAGATGGATATGTGGTTCTCGATGGTGACTTATATGTCTAAACCATAACCATCACTTTGTTTCAAAATAAACCAAAAACGGTTTATTTTTGAGAATAAACCAAAAACGGTTTATTAAACTGATAATAACTAATTCTAAAATTCATAAAGACGATGGCTACTAAAGACAATCAAGATAATAACGATGTTGCTGTTCAGAGACTAATGAAGTAGTTCTATATCCAAAAAGAGACCAGACTTACACTAGATATGTTAGAATGATTGACGTGATAATCTAACATACATAAAACATTTCATAAGACTTCTATGCTTGAGTGTAGAAGTCTTTTTCTATCTAAAACTTTCTATACTATAATAACTACTGACATAATAGAACGTCATATCGATATATTGTATTACAGCATCGCGCCAGCACATAACATCATCATATATTATAGTGATGACATATCTATAATGAGAGCGGCTTTACAATATATTGTAAAATTTACAATGGCTCTCTGATAATACTTTCAATATTACAATATAGATCAATATAGCTCTTGGAACTCTTTCAATAATGTGCAATATCACCAATGCAGCTAATATTAGCTTTACAACGGTTTACAATGCTGAGAGCGACTTTACAATATTTTACAAAATTTACAATGGTTCTCTCAACATACTTTACAACGTTTACAATACAGCTAACAATACCAAGAGCGGATTTACAATATTTTGTAAAATTTACAATGACGCTCTGAGAACACTTACAATATTTTACAAAATTTACAATGGTTCTCTCAATGTACTTTCAAATACTGCTAAATATGTTGATGCTGATGCTTATATAGTAGCGCCACTGTGCTGGATACATATAGCCTATATGCACAATGATATGCTGGATGCTAGTTCATATTCATATTTTTCCAATAAAAGACGATAAAAGATATAATCTATTGATATAATATCAAAGAGTTCTTATTGATGCTAGTAGATTGTCTCAATATCGAGAGCGGAATATTTCGAACATTTTGAATTGCTTCGAACAAATATGGTTCTCTTTGGTAGACTGCATCACATAATGAATAGCTGATGCCATAATGAATGATAGTTCTGCTAATGAGAGCGAAATATTTTGAACATTTTGAATTGCTTCGAACAAATATGGTTCTCTTGACAGACAATAGATGTAGAAGCTAAATGAATATACATGGCATGGATATGATATAGTTTAGATATAGAATGCTGCATATTGTATCCAGATGATGTGGTGCTTTTTAGAATAGTCACTAATGTGCGGGTATAGATGTAGAGATGCATACGCGTGATGATAATTAAGAATGAAGAGCACATTGTGAAGAGAATGTGATCACAAAGAAGAGTTTAAAAACGAGATGAGATATGTGTGAGTGTTCGAATGTGTGAAAGAAATGCAGTGTTCATGTGTGTCTGAGAAATAGAATGAGAGACTGAACGAGAATGAAATTGTGAATGAGCATGCGAATGTGAATGTGAATGTAATGTGGTGGATAGATGAGTGCATGTGCAGTTAGACAAATATGGAGAAGTGAGTAAAAATGAGGTCTGCTGTCAGAGACATCGGATTCCATACTTAAATAAGAGCACATAATATCACATAATAGCACAATAATTAGCGCAATTTATGCGTTCCATACTATTTCTATACCATCACTATTTAGAGTCTATACTATCACTTTTCTATCACCTTTCTATCACCTTTCCATCACCTTTCTATCACCTTTCTATCACTTTTCTAGCTATCCTATACTAGCATATGCTATCGCTATTTAGAGTGATATACTAGAATATACTAAGAATGCACCATCACTATTTATAGTCTATACTATCACTTTTCTATCACTTTTCTATCACTTTTCTAGCTATCCTATATTAGCATATGCTATTGCTGTTTAGCGTATATACTATCACAGTTTAGAGCAGTGGTTCTATATCCATACTACTACCTTTATGGATATCATCTATTGGTTTATGGCATTGCCTTTCTAGATTATATCATATAGTGTTTTATGCTACTGTATTTTTTCTATTTTATTATATTTTATGTTTAGTTTTTAGTGTAGTTTTTATATGCATATTAGATGCTAGAATATGCTAGTATGCCATCTATTCTCTTTTATTCTATAATATGAATCTATTGTGAATATCGTATGGTATGGTGTGTTGTTGGATAAAGTTCTGTTCTGTTATGCTGTGTCTGTTAGTGTATTTTTTCTTAGTTGTTTTTTGATGTTAAAAGGTTGGATCTAATGTTTAGATGACATGTGATGATATATGTTTTTTTTGTGTATTTGTCTATTAGATGATAGTTGGTATGTTGGTCTATGATGTCTATATTATGGTAGTAGTTTTATGGAATTATTTTGTTAGAAAAAGCTAGAAAAATGCTGGATTTTTGCTGGTTTTTTTATGTTTTAGATGCTGGTTTTTTTGGTCCAGATGGTGGAATATGATATAAATATTCAAATTATCGGTTTGATTTTAAGAAGAGATGGGTAATGATTCGGTGAAAATTTCATATAACTACGATGATAGCTCAGTGTATGCTAAGACATATGTGTGCTGCCATGACATTAGTAGTTCTTTTTCTCAAGAGCAAGAGTTTGATGATATTTTGGAAACTACTATTAGTACAGGAGATACTTCGATTGATGTCAGATATAATTTCAATGATGGTGTGGATGATGACATTTATCTGACTGAGAGTGGAAAGGACCACATACATAAGATGAGGGCTGACACTGTGTTCTGGTGTTATGACTGGCGTGTGGGAAGGCTGATACAGCGCGTTTATTTTGAAGATGGATATGATGATGCTGCTATCATATATCATAACAAAAAAGAACATGTGACAGATGATTTGGGTGGCACATGGACATACGATGACGAAAGGTTTGTAGCGCTGACATGTGTTAGGGATGATAAAGATATGGTTGATTTTGGTAATATCAATAAACTGGCATTGCTTCCTGTCACACTGGCTTATAAACAGATTGATGAGAGCACATGTGCCATAAACAAATGGAGCGGCTATAATATGGACAGTCCTGAGAAGGTGTTCAATCCATTTAGTGTAGCACGTGGAAGAGCAGAAGATGAATATGATGGAAAAAGCGTTCTAGATGGTTATAATAATTATGACGGTAATTTGTATAAGTATTCTGTATTTAATGTGCTTACTGGCGCCAGTAGTTATGACAACGATGACAACAAACTTATAGTTCCAATTAATACTTGTGTAGTATGTTCTAAATCGAATATTGATAATAGTTCTGGAAAATTGAAAATGTCTAAGTTGAGAGTGTTTTTAGACATAGAAGGTGTCAGTGACAGTAATATGTCTATTCTTGAAAATGCCAAATTCGCTCTTCCTTATAAAAGTGGTGAAGGAACTACTAAGTATCTAGAAAAAAGTTTGTCAGCTGCGTCAGAATTATCAAAAAATGTGATTGTTCCTAGTCCATCTGAAACCAGTAGTATTAAGTCTGTTTATGAAGGTGTTCTTCCATCTCCATGTGAAGTCAAATTTGAGACAGATCCGAATTTTAATGTCACAATAACAGTAACGTGCAGCAAAAAACCGGATATACAAGTTATAGTTCTTGACTATTCTGGATCAAGTTTCGCAGAATATAGACTTAAGATTGATGATGAACAACCCAGTGAACCAGATATTGTTAGATTCATAACTAACACTCCATTGGCTAATAAAGAAGGTGAATTTATAAAAATTGTTGAGATTAAATTTGTATTGGCCGCTGGAGGTTTTGGACGGACAATAAAACTATTTTATCGATATAAAAAAATAGAAACTCGTAAATATTATTATTTAGATTTCGATAATATAGATAATTCATATTATACTCTTAGATTAGAGAAACAGAATCAAGAATCTGGCAAATCTAGCACATCTTATATGTCGATTCCTCAAGAGAGTGTCAATTTTTATGGCAAAAATGAATGTGATAGTTCGGCAGGCATCATAAATAACGAGTCATATTGGTTTGCTGGTTCTAATGAAAATGACTGTACTTATTCGACATTCACTGTTAGAACAGACATACATTATGTCATATATGCTGATGATCAAGACACTCGCAATATCAATAAAAATACCAGAATAAAAGTTATTGGATGTAGTATAGGTTTTGAAGATGATTTGAAATTTAAAATTACAGAAGAATTTAAAATTACTCAATATTGGAATCTTAATAATCAAAAATCTTTAAAAAATTCTACTGATGAGACGATCAAAGAACCTGGTACTTCTGGTGATGGACAACAAGTGATACCAGATCAAGGAACCACTGGTGCTATAAATCGGTATGAAGCAACAAACATTGTAACAACATTAGTACGTGAAGTGAAACATCCATTTTTGAATGCTTATAAAAATTCACTTGGTATGTCTACTGTTAGTCAAGCATCTGCTTCAGATAGCTCTGCTTCAGATACCTCTTTAGGTAATGTCAGTTTCGGACCTGTATACACACCAGATGATGTAAAGCTTAATGAAGGCGGTTATTATTTCTTCAATACATTCTGGAAAGTACCAAAAATAGACATACTTCCATATACTGAAACTTTTTCTATAGACAACAAACTTCTGGTGTCTGGTTTTGGACATTTCCCACTACTGCATTCATCTACTAATAATAAACATGAATTTTATGGAAAATACAAATTGAAGTTCAATGGTTATTCTGATCAGAACATCATTAATGTTGAAAATACAGTATTGAATGTTTCGATCCAAGATTATTTTGCTACAAATGTATATACAGATGACAATTATGACATTATAGATTTTTTGTATAATGATTCTGTGATAACACTTAGTTATCCATTCTATGATTTGAGTAAGTACATCTCTTCAGGAAGATTAGATGTATATAACGATGGGACGAATACAGATACAGATATTACTAAAAATTATGCGGAAGCTCAAATATGCGGAAGCAGAGTAGAATACGATTCAGCAAATGATTATAATACTGGAAGAATTTATGTCGAACTGTCTGAACCAAAAATAGAAGAGTATGTTAGCAAGGGCAACATCATAAAAACAGTATATAAAGATGCAGCAGTTTACTATAAATTCAAAACTAATGCAGAATATCCAAAAATATTGAATATGAAGCTATCGGCTGAAATGAAGAATAATGGTTCTGATGAAAATATCACTCAAACTGATTACAACACATCAAAAATTCTGCACTTTATGTTTGGAACAAATAATGATGAAGCTGCTTTTACTTTTAATGATAATGTCAATAATACTAATGACACCATCAATTCAGATTTTGGATATAATAAAGATTCATTCAAACAGCATGAAATATTCAATGTAGAATCGTTCGTTTCATTCAATGATAAGAAAGATGGAGAATTCAATTTTGTTAGATTGGAAAGTACTAACAACTATGTTGCATTCATATTCGATAAAAAACTGTGTAGAATTATCGCGTATTCTGGATATACAGGTTTGAATATTGTAGAATATGCTACATCATTAGGAGGAGAATGTCTGACTGATAGATATCTTCTACTTGCTTCTAAAATAATTCGAGATGATAAAAATAACATTCTTTATCCAGTGATAAAACCGAAATTTAAATTGGATCTCCCGATTATTGATCGCCCGATTATTAAACCAGAATTTGACTTAAATAAAAATAACATTGAAAAATTATGACAATGCGTTTAGTATATTCTCAATATAATAGCTCAGCTCAGCAGATTGAAGAAGACAATCCAACATATGATCCAAAAGAAAAAATAAAAAAGGATTTGATAGATAAGATAGAAAATGATGAACTTATCAATTATTCATATAATGAAACTAGTGATGGTGTTAAAACTGTCGATGCAGAAATTAAATTCTATAGAATATACGAGAATATAGTAATAGAAGATTCTTCTACTAATTGATTCAGTTAGTTAAGATATATGATGAATTAGATAAATGTGGAACCAATTGGATGCAGATTCAGTTGGTTCTATTTTTGTATGTATCGATGTTTTTCAATTAATCTGTATGAATACATATTGCTAATAAATAATTTAAATGATTATGTTTATACTCAATGAAATTTGAATTAGATAACCGAACTGGTCTTATGAGACCAAAGGCACCTGCACCTCTTGAATTCCAAAATCTAGTTGGAGGATTGAAAGTTATAGACAATATATTGCATACATCTTTTATTATCCTGAAACGCACTGATGAAATTGGGTATGCACAAGGCATTGTTTCAGCTAAAGGACCAAATGTCTTCGACACTCGTACTGCCAGAATAATCGCTGATAAGGTACGTAGAATAATGCCAAGATCTAAATATAAAGATTTTCATATGTTTTTAAAAGGTTACAAACAACCATTAGAAACATTAGAAAAAGAAGATGAAGAAATTTTAGAACATCTTGTCAACCAATATGACAACACTTTAAATGAAAGATTGGGAATTGGTGTAGATACAATCGAATATTCAGATAAGCGTACAAAAGGTGTTGATATGAAAGGTATCAAGGGAGCTTTACAAGCTTTGCCGAGTGCAATCATTCCCTTTTTGGTATGTCCGCCAATGGCATTGATAAGTTTATTGGGAGCAGTACATAATAGATTGACTGAACGGTATCTGAAATCTAAAATGAATAGCAAAGTGTGGTTAGATTATATCGCTATGTCGAAACCATCAGATTTAAAAGAAAAAGTTAAAAAAGCACAGCAGCAGAAAATACAATACTATTATAGTACATTAGCTAATGGAGAGATATTGAAAGTACCAGCTGTCAACACAATAGAAGCTAAAGATATGATTCTTGCTATATCTAGAAAAGACATAGAACCACGTTATGCAAATTATGACAATGGATATTGCCACATTGAAGATAATGTGGTTGAAAGAGGATTGGTTGATAATAAGACTGGTTTCTTCGAATCTAATTTGAGTACTAATTCTGGAGATAAAGTCAAAATGTGGTGTGTAAAATTTAGTGACGGTCAAGCATGCTATGCATTTGGAAATGATGGCCAACGAGATGAGATTATGGAAAAAGCAGTCGAATCAAGAAAGGCTGTCATAGATTATTATAAAAGTGTAGTTTTAAAGGGTGAAAAACCAGACAAAAATGGTAAACATGGAACTGACAACTGGAAAGACACCAAGATGAAACATGGAGGAATTGGACATGAAGGAGATGATGAAGAATATGAGATGCTGTTCACTGTTCCACATGTAGATGATATGATAGAAATCACTAATCCAAATATGTATTTTCCAATAACAAGAGATAATGATAGAGATTTTTCTACTCCACAGACAGGAGCTCTTTCATGGCAGCCACGAAAAAATCCAGCTTTTAGAATTCCAATTGGCGAAATTGGATATAACCAAGACATCATTTTCAATATACCTGCTATGAATGAAGAAGAGTGCAGTATGCTACTTGGAAATTTATCATTATCGAATGATTTCAAAGCTATAATAAAACAGCAACAGATTATTAGAGAAATACTAGATAATTGCTGCTTAAACACTTATACTGGTAATGATCCAGGATTCAAAATACTTAGTGACTGCTATCATACTAGTGATGACTCCGATAAATCATTTACTATAGATCAATACACATTGAATGTGTGCGGTCATTTGTTCAATATGATGCTGTTCAAACATTCTCCATATGCAGAAAATTTGAAGAATGATAAAGAACGGTCGAAACGAGATCTTGGTTGTATATTTGAAGGTTTGAAGTTGATAGGAGATCAGCGCAAACAGAATCTGACGAACTATATAATATCAGAAAGCGGATTTAAGAGAGTGCAAGAAACCTTAAAATCTGTGATGACTACAGCATTATACAATAAAGCATCTAAAGCGACAAAATCTGAGATGTATAAACAGATGAATAATATGAGCCCCATTTCAAATGAAAGAGAATCTAACACTTTATCTGGTGATGAGAATATGAGCAAATTTTCTACATGGAATGCTGCAGCAGATATATTTGAAGCTAGAAACACAAGTAGTATAGACAACTGTGAACTTATCAATCCAGATACAGATGAGATTATGAATTCCGATATAAGTGTTCAAGTCAATTTCAAACGGGCAGTCTGATAATTTTGTACTACATAATACAAAATTAAAAACTATTGCACTAAAATAAAAAAAATGTTTTAAAATTTATTTAAAACATTTTAAGAGAATGAATTCATATTATTTAAGTAAGATATATTAAGCGTCTGACGCGACTACATTACAATCAACATTGACAATATTGGTGTTACGAATATCATATGTGACTGTAGATATATCAAATCTTTTTATGAATTTTGAATACTTATCATTGTTCGTATTGTTTTTTGCACGTTCAGATGATATTACCTTTTCATTTATTGCCTTAGTATAGTCATTAAAATTATGATTGTCATTAGAGATCATTGCTTTAAGAATGTCAAATTTCGAAATAGAGCTAGTGTCTTTAATGTACGAACTAAAACGTGTCATAGTATTTGGTATACTGTTTAAAATATCAGTTTTGAATGAACATTTTTTTGGATCTTCAACTGCTAAAATAGCATGTGCTGTCACAAAACTCGGTATGATAGACAAATCATTCAATTCATAATGATCATACATTGTAATGTTTTTACAAAATTCTGCTTTAACATTATGTTCATATGAATTATTAATATTATATAATAACTGGTTTTTATCACTGACAACTACAGAATATAAACGATAACACTTCTTAGCCGGCGATACCAGATGCAATAACTGTTTGACTTCTGAATAGTCTGTTGATGTAACAAACGAATTTATCATTGTTACAGTACTTACTGTGTATATCATAAATGACCTTGGTTCGAATATTGACAGAAATGATTCATTGACATCATCTATAGATTGTATGTCTATCAGATTTAAAGCTAAGTTAACATTATTTACATTATCAACGATTACATACTTAATATTAATATCGTCACAGTATTTTAAATATTTATGTATTTCATTGAATATCTCACTTATATTAATGTTTGATTTTTCTTCATCAAAAAAATCGATATTTTTCACAAGAAATTCATAATACTTTTGTACATTTTTATCTTTATATCCATACTGTAAGATGTATTTCAGTTGGTTAACATATACATCTTTTACGGTCATTGTGTTTCGTGGATTTACGATAGCAATATTAAGATGATAATATCTGTCATAAATACATGGTAATTTTATATATAATCCATTTTCTGTGGTTCTTATTATTACATTGTTTTTAACATATTCTAAATTTCTGAAGTTATAATCTATTGATGGTTTAAGACAGAACAATTTAAACCATTCAGTTTGATGCTCATCTAACTCTTCAGTGGGTCCAGTTATTAATAATTTTTCACCAGTTAATGATGTTATAGATTTTATTTTTTCACCTCTATTAATTAAGAGTAAATGATAATAAAATAAGTGTAGTATATAATACAGCTTCTCTGACAGATCTTCTTTTATGATATTAGCTGAAACTTTTCTGACAGCAGACAGATCATCTGCTGGTTTTTCAGATTTAGATATTTTCTTGAATGGCGAATTCTCAAAAAGCCTTATATGTTTAAAATTATATGTCATATCATCAAATTTTATATTAATATTTATTGTAATATACGAATTTATGAAAACTTAATTTTATAACATTATTTTAATAATCACAAAGACTTAATTTTTAAATTCATCCATAGAGTCATCCTTTAACAGTTGATTCAGATCATTTAAATACATATTGACTGTAGTAGTCTTTTCAACGTATTCAAGTTCTTTTTGTATTTCTTTATTCTGCTTAAGCAGTTCATTATATTCTTCATATGTCAATTTTGACATTGGATAGCTTAAAAGACTGTCGGGAAGATTATATGGTTTTAATGCAGATTTTATTTCTGACCGTTTTTTATTTTTGATTTCGATTTTATTTTCAATTACAAGCTTTATGAATTCACATAGTTGTGAATTTTTTTCTAAACGTTCATTCAGAATTTTTACCAATTTGCTCTTCCTTAAATCATAATATTTTAATCTAAAATCTACAAAATACATCAGTAGATCATAAATATTATCAAAATGTTTGACCTTTTCGTGCTCATCCAGAACCCACAGCATATCATCTGGAACCTTCTTTACTAATTTGAATTTATTTGGAAGTTTGGTGTCTACTGATTCTCTTCCAATTTCCTTTTTCAACATCCCTTTTGGAAAAATTATCCGATAATCAATATCATTTCCTTGTGAATAATTTTTCCAATCTTTTATATAGCCAGATTCTACTTGTTTATTGAGCATTTTTTCAAATGAATCGAAATCCATATCATATGGCAAATCAGTAATGATCATCATATCTTTCACTTTATTGTATTTCCATTCACCGGAATTTATCCAGCAATTGTTGTCTTTATCGAATTGCCATGATGTGTTTTTTACACCAGTGATGAATGGACGTATGATAGATTTGATTTTATTTTTAGAAAGATACTCTTTACAGCAGTTTATGATGTCTACTGGGTTGTATGACATAACAGAAAAGCGGTATCCTGGTGCCATACCTTCTGCTCTATTTGTCAGAACAACTGGAATGATCGGAAGATAATATTTTGGCTCTAAGAATTCACCCTCATCAAATACGTATTCAAGCAAATCATAATCGGTTTTATACAAATTCGCATATGTATTCAATTTGACATATAGATAACGTGGAGCAGAAACTGCATCTGGATCACGTAATGAACCTGATTGTCCATTGATGAATAGAGGATTCAGGTTGTCATGAAAATGCTGTCCTAAACCAATTATATTTCCATTTAAAGAAGTGTCTCCATGAGCATATAATGTCTTATTGAATGTATCTCCTGTCAGATTTAATAATTTATGTTCATGTCCATCTTTTAATGCTCCAGTGAAAGCCGCATGCATAACTTTACGAGCACCTGTTTTAAATCCATCAATTACTGAACTTAAAGCACGTGTACGTAATACATATTTTGTATAATCGACATATTCATTTTCAAGAAAATTTGTGATTGTTCTATCTATCTTAGTTTCTTTATTAGTTATTTTATTATTTTGCTTCATCATTTAATATTTTAATATAAATATATTATACTTAATAATAATGTTTAATTGATATGTCTACAGCGCCGCAGAAACCAGCGTCATTCAAAATAACAAAAGCATCTCAAATGATTTCTAATGAATTCATAGAAAGAACACCTAATACTAGTACAAAAATTTCTATTTATGAAAATTCTATAAAATGTGCAGAGCTTATTGAGAATCTAAATCAGAATGTTCCTAAAATGACAAAGACTGGAAATCTAATGTGTAAAGAATTTGTTGAAAAAGCTTAAACTTTATCTTTTAACATTTCTTTACGTTCTTCAGCTATGCCCTTCGCGAACCATTTTCTTAGAGAAGATTCTGCCAACTCATCTTTCTTGAAATAATGGAATATTGGATTTCTTAACATGTCTTTATAAGCAATTGCACTCAATCCTCCAAGACCTTTGTTCCATAAAATTTTCCATCCTTTCAATGACTTCTCATCTTTTTTATACTCATCTAATGAAATGTATTTTTTCTCATCATTTCCCTTCTTCGCTATAATGATTGGAGATATACTTCTACATATAAGTTTCTGTTCGAACAATTCTGGGAAATGATTGAAGAACACTAAAAGCAGACTTGCGATTTTGCTTCCATCATAATCCATATCTGAACATATAACAATTTTATTATATGCTAATTTGCTTGCATCATTGTATTCACCCCATTGTAAACCTAGAATATTGACAATATCAGCGAACACTTCATTTTTCATTATTTGGACAGCACTTAGACCTTCAGAATTTTTTGGTACACCTCGCATGATATAGCCCGCTTGTGTCTGTGGATCACGTGCTAATCTAAATCCAGACTTAGCTGAATCACCTTCAAACAGCCAAAGCTGCTTTTCTTCTTTTTTACGAGAATTGCAATCTATGAACTTATCAGATCTAAAAAGTTTTTTTGCGTTTTTATTCAATTTGCGCAAAGCTTTTACATTTTCAGCTTCTTGCTTTTTATTGTACCAATCTTTGACCAGTTCAACTATTTCAGATTTACATATCTCATTAAGAAATTTAGAACTTGACTGCCATTTTTTTGTATCATCTTTTGAGAACATGTCTTGCTGTGTGACTAGACATTCTTTAGTCTGGCTATCATACATTGGATTAGAAATCGTTATATCCATAAAAACTGAATATCTACCGTCTATTCCTCGTGTTGTCAAATCTTTAAATTTGAATTTCTTTTGGATGTATTCAAGTAAGACAGCATTTATATCATTACGGATAGCTCTCATATGAGTTCCTTTAGAACATTCTGCTCCATTCACAAATCCTATATCTACGATAGAATCTGGAAATATGTAAGCTGTACATAAATCATTCTTGTAAAATATCTTATCTTCTAGATTTAGATAATTAGCATACAGATCGATATATTGATCATATGAACTAAAATTCCAGCAGTCTTTGTTTTTATATGTTGGAAAATTTTCACAGTCAGTCCAAAATTTTACTTCAAGACCAATATTAGCTACTGCTGCATCAATACATCTTTTACGGATTATTGAAATGAAATCATCAGATATTTCTGTGACATTAAATCTTTTCAAATCTAATGTCATTGTAGTTTCTGTATAATGAGTAGCTTTTGAGCATTTTATTACAGTTAGATCATCATTTAAAGTCTGCATGTTGTTAGACCATGAACGGTGGAACTCATGTTTGCCATCAGCAGATCTAACCTCAAACTTTTTTGAAAAAATGTTAGAAATTGAACTTCCAACACCATTTATGCCAATCACATTACGGTTCTCATTGTCATCATAATTCGATGATGTGCGCAATCTTCCAAATATGAATTCTGGAATATATACTTGAGCTTCTTTATGTTTTACGATTGGAATTCCTCCATTGTCTTTAATTGTGATTGAACCCTTTGATTTAGAGATACTAACTTCAAGCGTAGTCAATCCCATATTGTCTTTTCTACGGAACTCATCACACGAATTTGAAATCACTTCATCTACAACTTTAAGCATTCCAGGAACGAAAAAGACATGTTTCATCTCCATCAACTCTGTTTCACTATTATATACGAACATATCTTTTTCCTCAACATTTGTTGAACCAATCCACATTCCAGGCCGTTTTAAGCAATGCTCAATTTCAGATAATTCTTGGTATTTCTGCTCAATAGTTTTTGACATTTAAATACAATTTTATTATTACTTAATATATTATACTAAAAAAGAGCAGATAATTAATCTGCTCTATATGAATAAAATTTTTTATAGTATCAATGATTGATAAAATCCATCAACCACACTTCATCTTTAGCTTTAATCATATAATCAGTTATTGTTGGATTATGTTTTATAGCATTTTCTTTGATTGGAATGTTGTTTATGGAGAGACTGTTATATGTCTAGAAGATCAAATTGATCATTGCTAAAATACATGTTTAGATTTGGATATGCAATATTATTATATTTACAATATAGAATCACATCATTTATATCCCATTTGTCTCTTTTTGGAAGATTGTATTCGTGTTTCAACTTCTCCCACATAAAGACATCATATCCTTGGTTTAGTTTTTCAATAGAGTGTTTTCTTCCTGTGGGGTCATCGTCATATAGATATCTATATTTTAAATCAAATGGCATATTATGTCCAGCTCCGCATACAGCTACACAATTATTGATTAGAAATGAATCTAAAGGCCCCTCCACAATTACAATTGGTTTATTGTAATTTACTAATAAAATATTATATAACATAGACAGGCGTTCTATGTTGTCTGGAATATCACGTTCTTCATGCAGCATCATCGAATAAATTTTCGATAATTTATATGTTTTATATTTTGGTCCTTTGAAAAATTTATTAAGGTTTCTTACTTGAACACCAATTATTTTTCCAGCTGCAGTTAAATTTAAAATAAACAGAAGATTGTATTTTTTATGATATAGAAATTTATCAAAATTAGTCTGGGCTCTATTTATCAAATAAAGATTCGCAACATTTTGACAATCACATTCTTCTAAATGACATTTTTCTTTGAAATATTCTCTGTCTATCGCATATTCATCTATAATTTCTGTATCGAACAAAAGATTTATAGATGAGTCATAAGATGTTTCTACGTTGTAATTTCTGATATTCTTATTCTGTATTATGTAATCTACTGCCTGGAGAGACAATGGATTTTTAAAACGTTTGAAAAAATTATACATAGACATATGACAGCCACAATTATGACATTTGTACATATTTTTAAACTGTCCATCTAATATAATATTTCCACGTTTTTTCGAATTCACATAAGCAGAATCACCACAGCACGGTGCTGCGAACGCCAAGCGGTCTTTAAATATTTTGACTTTCTGACGTTGTGGATTTCCTGGAAACCGCTCCTTTAAAATGTTTTCAATTTTAGGAACTAATTCTTGAATCAATTCTTCTTTTGAAAGATCGTGATGTTTTTCAGATGTTAAGAAAGAAGAATCGAATATATTTAAATTGTCATTCGGTTTCATAGATTATTTAGTTTATAAATATTGTACTTAATAAAATATGACTTTATTATGTTTCTTTATATTAAATACATCATACAAGGATGGTGGAATGTGATTTTAGATTTGTTTTCTGATTTGAAATATAAGAAATATTTCGATGAACGGATGAGCATATGCCGCCAGTGTCCATACAATAAGTATAATGTATGCTCAGTCTGTCACTGCCCTCTTATTTCTAAAACCAAATCAGAAGATTCAATGTGTCCATTGAAAAAGTGGCTGTCTATAAAGGAGACTATTAGAACCAATAAATAATAAAATAATAATAGCGCTTAATTTAGATGGAAAAATGTTATGTATTGTTTCCAGGAAAGTTCAAACCTGTTCATAGTGGCCACGTGTCATTGATGTCACAGTATTTAGAATCATCAAAATATGATGTCGATTTGACTATTATAATATCTCGTGCGAGTAAAGAGGGTCTACTTCCAGAAACTTCTAAATGGTTTTTAGACAATCTTTTTTCTAAAAATAGACATGTTAAAGTCATTATTGCACCAGACGCTTCTCCAATAAAAACTGTTTATGATATGACTGGTCAAAAAGTGTATGGAGATGGCATATATGTGATGGGAACATCTGCCAAGGGAGCTGATATGAAAAGAGCAGAAGATTTCACTACAAAATTTGCTAAAGGTGGAAAATTTGAAACTCCAGGAGTGACAACTACTATTTTTCCAATTGAACCAACTCCATTGGTTTATACTGGTAGAACAGATATGTATTCATCTGCACCAATATCTTCTACAATAGTTAGAATGGATATACGTAATGATGATTATGAAAATTTCAAAACAGCATATACTCCATTGTTAGAATCTGGTATGCTTTCAGAAAAAATACTTAAAGAATATTATAAAAAACTCCGTGCAGAACTTCTGCCAATCAAAGAGACTCCCGTGTATGATTCTTTGATGGAAGAGCATAAATTTATGTATTTGGATAAACTTAATGAGGGTGGTGCTGCTGGACATATGATGCATCCATATGATGTAGATGATTTCACCTTTATAGATTTGAAAAACCTCATAACAGATTTATTCGCTGGAAGAATTGAAGACGTCACTGAAAAACTTGATGGACAGAATCTTTTTGCTAGTGTTGATGAGCACGGAAATACTATATTCGCTAGAAACAAAACGCATTTGACATCTATACCATGGACATTGGCAGATATGATGGACAATCCAAAATGGGTTGGCAATCCATCTGTCCAACATGCTTTTTCTAATGCAGGACTGACAATAGACAAAGTGTTTAAGAATATTCCGAATAGTATCAAATTCTTTAACCAGGATGACAAGTTAGACAAAATGCATTATAGAAAATGGGTCAACTTAGAGATTTTAGATACACAGAATTTTAATGTTATTCCATATGTTGAATCTAAAGTTTCATTTCATGGATTTAAAATCGTTAGTAGAAATGTCAACATAGATGTAGAGGGTTCTGGAATTGAAATTATAGATGACCTTGATGAGAAGAAAGATATGGACATTCTGCAGAAAGCTATAGAAAAAACGAATAGAATAGCCTTTAAAGTGCAAATAACTCCAAATGTCATATTTAAAAATATCGACAATGGAGAAGCTAGAGCACATAAGTATATCAAAATTATCGATGACTTATTAGACAAACATATCATGGATGATGATTCTAGCATAGCTGCTTATAAAAGGGAATGTCTGACTGATTATATAAAAAATTCTGCAAGATTAAGTTTTATTTCAGGAGATTTATTAACTGCATTAATTAAAAGATGGATTTACAATGATAAGTCTGAAAATATAACTAAAATTGCGAAAACTTATAATAATGATGAAGACAGATTGATTAGCAAAGATGAATATATGATATTGCGAGATTTTGATAAAAATGATTTGTCTCTAGTCATTAAAAAAATAATGGCTCCTCTTGATAAAATATTCATTAATGTTGGAAATGAAGTATTAAAATCTATTTCTGGATTAGCGAATGCAGGCCATGAAAAAGATGTCATTAAAAAACTTAAAAGAGAAGCTGCTGATATAAAATACGCAATAGAAAATAGTGATGATGAAAACTCTAAAATGAAATTAGAGCAGTCATTAGCAAGATTAAGTAGTGCGAACAATGAATTGAACGCTACAGAGGGAATAGTATTTAATTATCAAGGCAGGACTTTGAAATTGACTGGTTCATTCGCTCCATTGAACCAACTGTTTGGACTTAAATTTGGTAAGTTTAATAGATAAATGTTGTTTATATATTAATAGTTTATATTGATAAATATTTAAATATTAGATTTCATTCAATTTAATGACTAAACAAGAACTAATTAAATTGATAAGTGATGATTTGACTGCATCTGGTAATATAAATCTAGATCTTGATGAAAAAGAAATTTCACGTATTATAGATGTAGAAAAAAAGATGGCATATAGAGATTGGCGTGACGCTGTCGAATTGAAATATGCTGTTATGAGTCCTTATGCATTTAGAACCGAAGAGTTTAGAAAATCAAGAACAATACAGCTTCCTGATTGCGTAATGGGAATTGATGAATTTAGAGAGATGAAAGATGGTAGCCGGCTTTTTGGAATAAACGATCCCGACTTATCTATCCAACGTGTCATGGGTTCAGACCTTTGGCTTTCTCCGTTTTCATCAGATGTCATAACTACACGTACTATATCTTATTCATGGTTCGATCTTGCGCGTTCATTCACATTAATTGACATACAGTTCCGTTTCAATATAAACACTCACCGTATAAATGTGATTGGTCATGATCCTATCGCTCCAGTAGTAATTAGAGCATACATTGCTATAGATGATGCAGATTTATTTGAAGATTATTATTTTCAACGTTGGTGTATAGCTAAATGCAAATGCCAAATGCATCGTATACTTAAAACATTTGAATATAACGTTATAGGTGGTGTCAATATCACATCAATGTATGGAGAACAGGGAACACAAGAACTTAATGATATAAAAGAATATCAGAAAGGACAAGATCCTCCCGACTATTTCATAAGTTTTAGTTAAATAAAAAAGGATTATCATATGATAATCCTTTTTATTTTTAAATGCATTATTATGTAATTATTGCATCGATTTTATAATTTTTTGCTGTTCATTTGTCAATTCAGACTTTTCTGGAATTATGCACTCAATCGTTATTATATAGTTGCCATATCTAGAAGGCATATTCGGATCAGGAAATCCTTTGCCATATAAAGTAATCACTTTACCAGATTGTGTACCAGCATCTATATGAAGCTTCTGATAACCTTTAATCCATGGAATTTCAATATCTCCACCAAATACTAAATCTTTGAATGAAACTTTCGCTGTGTATAAAAGATTGTTCTCATCATCTCTAATGATTCCTTTATCATTCGGTTTAGCATGACATACGACAATCAAATCACCAGGAATTCCTCTATGTGGTCCAGCATTACCTTTTCCATCTACAGTGAAATACGCTTCTGCTGGCATCCCTTTTGGAACATCGAATTCGACTTCTTCATATGAATCTATTACACCAGTTCCATTACAATGGACACAAGGATCTTTAATAGATTGGCCAGTGCCATGACATTCTGGACAAGGCATCATCTGTTGCATTACAGAATTTCCATGACGATGTATAACTGTTTTGAATCCAGACCCATTGCATGTGTGGCACGTGCATGTTTCATTTGTATTTGAACCAGAACCATGACAATGATGACATGGAACTTGCTTTTTGATGCGTATCTTTTTATGCACACCATCATACATTTCTTCTAATGTCAAGTCAAGATTTATGCGGATGTCATCACCTTGTTCTTTTTGCATATGTGAAGAATGTCTGCCAAAACCTCCAAAACTTCCAAAGCCACCAAATGGATTGAAACCTGCGAATGGATCAAAACCTGCTCCATTTTGTGCAGCTTCTTGTGGATCTGCTGTGCCATAAGTATCATACATTTCACGTTTTTCTTTGTCAGAAAGAACGTTGTACGCCTCATTTATTTCTTTAAATTTTTCTTCTGCATCTTGATCTTTACATACATCAGGATGATATTTCGCTGCCAGCTTACGAAAATTTTTCTTTATTTCACTATCAGATGCATTTTTAGAAACGCCTAATATAGAATAGTAATCTTTATTCGCCATTATCGTATATTTTACTTTTTATCAGTTTGACAATATGAATATACACTTACTTTCGCATGTACTAGTGTCTCTTGCAAAAGTTCATCAAAAAAACCATCTGTGATGATCTCATTTATGTGTCCATCAAGAGTTTCATCATCTGTCTGTGTTTTGATGACTGCATCAAAATAACTATCATCGAACTTTGAAATTTTATGATTGCTTAAAAAATCATTATCTATGATAGTTATATTAAGATTTTGTAATGATTTTTTGAAAGCGTTGAAGATCAATACCGGACCTTGTTCATTGTATTTTGCTCCGGTTTTGGCAGCATCATAAACATTTATAAAATCTGAAATAATGTCTCTTCTGACAGATATATGTGTTCTTTTTATATCTTTCGCAATCCGCTTTTGAAGATTTTGGTAATTCGCTAATGTCTGGATATACAAATCTTTATAGTTTATTTCATTATGTTCATCTGTGCAAGATTCTGTGCAACATTTACATTTTTTAGAACTAGATTTTTTATTATCAGTTTTATTATCATTCATATTTAATAAATTACATTAAATATTATACTTTATTGATTTTAAAATTATTATTTATATTATACTAAATAAAAAGGAAGACTTATTAATAAGTCTTCCAAATATTTTATAATTTATACATGTTATTTCTCGGAAGAATCTTCTTTGACAGATGCATCTTGTGTCTCAGCTTGTTCAGCTTGCATTTTTTGTGATACTTCAGATGAAATTTTGAACCATGCTTCATTTAACGCTTTAGAAGCATTTTCAATATCTTCCAAATTTCTTTCATCATCTTTAACATTATATACAGCTTTCAAGCTATCAAGTTTTTCTTGAAGTTCTTTTTTCTGTTCATCTGTAATTTTGTCTTTTAGATCTTCTAAGGATTTTTCAGTACGGTAAATTACTTGCTCAGCTTCATTCAACTTATCTAATCTTTCTATACGTTTCGCATCTTCATCAGCATGTTCTTCTGCATCAGCTTTCATCTTTTCTACTTCTTCTTTAGAAAGACCAGATGAACCCTGGATTGTGATATGTTGTTCTTTGTTAGTCGCTTTATCCAAAGCAGTGACTTCAAGAATGCCATTGACATCAATAGAGAATGTAACTTCAATCTGAGGAATTCCGCGTGGTGCTGGAGCGATACCATCAAGATTGAATGTGCCAAGAACTTTGTTGTCTTTAGCAAGAGAACGGTTGCCTTGTGTAACTTCAATTGAGACAGCTGGCTGATTGTCTACAGCTGTTGAGAAAATTTGACTTTTCTTTGTTGGAATTGTAGTATTAGCTTCAATCATACAAGTTGCACGCTCACCCATTGTCGTGATATTCAGATTCAATGGAGTGACATCCAAAAGAACAATACCCTGCTGATCACCAGAAAGAACTGCTCCTTGGATTGCTGCACCCATAGCGACAGCTTCATCTGGATTCACATTTTTACTAGGTTCTTTGCCAAAGAAATCTTTAAGAACTTCTTGAATTTTCGGAATACGTGATGTACCACCAACAAGAAGAATTTCATCAATGTCAGTCTTTTTTAGACCGGCTTTATCCAAAACTCCTTCACACAATTTTATAGATTTATCCAAAAATGGCTGCATTAAACGTTCAAGCTGTGCGCGAGACAATGTAAGTGTAAGATGTTTTGGGACATTATCCACAACAGTAATGTATGGAAGATTGATGTCAGTTGAGGTCGCACTAGACAAAGTGATTTTAGCTTTTTCAGCTTCATCTTTCAAACGTTGATGTGCCATTGGATCTTTACGCAAATCTGTACCAAACTGCTTGATGCCCTCTTCAGCAAGATAATCTACAATATAATTGTCGATGTCATCACCGCCCATAAACACATCTCCATATGTAGAAAGAACTTCAAATACGCCAGAACCCAAATCTAGAACAGAAAGGTCAGTTGTACCACATCCAGTATCAAACACAAGCACTTTCATATCCTTGTTAAGCTTATCAATTCCAAAAGCAAGACATGCAGCAGTAGGTTCATTAATAATTCGTTTTACATCAAGACCAGCAATTGCTCCAGCTTCTTGTGTAGCTTTACGTTGTGAATCATTGAAATAAGCAGGAACTGTTATGACAGCTTCTGTCACTTCTTCACCAAGATAATCTTCTGCAGTCTTTTTCATTTTCTGCAACACTGCAGCTGATATTTCTTGTGGCATATATTCTTTTCCATTGACTTCAAAAGCAGCCAAACCATTTTTACCTTTAACTACTTTATATGGAAATTTATCTGCATATTCTTTGGTCTCATCATATGAACAACCAATAAAACGCTTTGCCGAAAAAATTGTAGTCGTTGGATTTACGATTACTTGTCTACGTGCAGCAATACCAACCTTACGTTCTCCTGATTTGTCAAACGCTACAACAGACGGTGTAGTACGGTCTCCTTCTGCATTAACAATTACTTTAGGCTCTCCATTTTCCATAACAGAAACACATGATGCACCTGTTCCAAGATCAATTCCTATAATTTTATTCATGATTAATTTATTTAAATATTATTAATTTCAAAATATATTATACTAACTTTTTACAATTTATTAAAATTATTTGAACACATTATCTAAAGGAGATATTAATGTTAAAACTGACACAGATTTTGGTTTATATGAATCTTTTATTATTGAACAAGCTTCTTTAATAGTCTGGCCTCTACTTATAGTGTCATCTATCAATAATACGTTTTTATCATTTATTAAATTTGCATATTATGCATATCTACTAGTTGACAATTTAAATGTATTACCTTCATTTAAATGTTTAATCTGATTACTATGCTTTATAGCAAATAAACATTATTTAAATATAATGTTTTTCTCTAAAGTATTCTTGTAGTGGAATCGCCAACTCTCTAGCTTGTTCATGTGCATGTGAATCTACTCTTAATTCAAAAAAGTGTTTCCAAGCATCTACAAATCCTGTCATAATGATTTCAGTTTTAAGACCAAAAGGTAGAAAAGCTCTAGCATCTTCAGCTTTATAACCTTTATCAATCCATTTAAAATAGAATTTTTCTATTTCTTCCATGTCTTTTATGAATTCATCTTTGTCTTCATCTTTACACCAACATGGATTTATTATAGAAATCTCACTTCCAAATTTATCTTTTATATAATTGCACCATCTAGTAGATTCTTGTGCGAAACTAAATATTCTATGACGGCAGAAACTTTGTGAACCAATTCTATCCATAGTAAACAATATCGTTATTCTTCTAAAGAACATATTCTCATTAGTATTGTCAATATTGCAGCTTTCTACATGACCGCAAGAAAATATGAACGGCTTGCCATCATGATCCATAAATTCTTTACACAACTCTGCTGACGATTCATATACAACTCGTAGATTTGTTGACACATAACATAAAGAATCCTGTGTTTTTACTTTAGAATATGAACTATTTGCTATTCTGTTCCATACTGCATTTTCATTCAGATAATCTAAATCTATTTTTAGATAAACTGGAATATGTTCAATCATTGCTACATGTCCAGAATTGATTATTCCATTTAGAAGTTTTTTCGCAGTTCCTTCTTTAATCAGATTCTCACTTTTATAACATATTCTGGTGCATCTTTCACCAAGAAGGAGCGGGTTATCAAAAACCAACTCCTCAAATTTAGGGTTTATAATTTTCATTTATACCAAATTAGTTTATTAAAAATTATATCAAACCAAATAACATTTTATATAGCTCTCCTTGAAATTTTCAATAAAATATTCACCAGCACGGTTACATCCTACTGTAACTTTTGGAAAATGATAAGTATCTTTCAAAAATCTCTCTAGATCATTTCTAGAAAAAATTTTGTATAAACATACTGTAGATTCTACTCCTGATGGGGCATTATAATCTACAAAGACAAGTTTAGAAACAGGAAATACTATTGATGTGATCTTATCATAATCATCTGAATACATATCATAATCTTCATTACTCAATATGCTGTCTACAATCTTTTTCAATGTTGGAACATACTTATGTACAGCAGAATTCTTTTTTGCGTTACACTTTTCAAACAAAGATTTTGCAGAAATTTCATTTTTTACATTTTCTTGACTTTCATTAAAATTATGCGCTTTATCATCAACTTCCAGTGTTGTTTCTTGTTCAGTTTGTGTTTTCACTGTACAATCATCTTCATCTTTATCATTGTATAAATGTAAAGATTTTTTATACATGTCATAATAACCAACTGGTGTAGAATATTGTTTTAGATCTACATCATCGTCATTTCCAATATACACCAATTCATATAATTCACTATCACTATTCCATTTAAATCCAAATGTGACATTGATATATGAAATTATAAGTTCACTTTCACTATAGTAATTGTTGTTTTTTAACATTTTAAACACATAATCATCTAAAACATTCGACATCTTTACTGAAAGTGCATCATTCAACTTATCAATACTATCGTGTTTATAAATTTCATCAAATTTAATACTGCTATTTAAAGCATAAACAGTTTTTTCATCAACGTTTTCTGATGTAATTTTATTATCTACACATTTTTCATTAGAATTTTTACTATCAGTTTCATTCTTATCATCTTTTTTATGTGCACTATATTCACTAAGAACTTTTAAGAATTCATCAGTACCAACAGCATTGTCTAACAAATTTCCAAACAAAGCACTAACTTTATTTGCTAAATCTTCATAATCAATTTCTTTTGAATTTTTCATCATTTTGTATTTTAATTGGTTTTATTTTCAAATATTAAACTTGAAGTATTGTCTGCATTTTGTAACAAGACAATCAAAGGACATTCATCCAATGCCTTATTATATGCATATTTGACATCATTGGTAAGCAATGCTCCATCCCAAGCTCCCATATGATACCTAATTGCTAACATTTCTTCTATAGATAGATGCAATCCGATATTTTGAAGCATTATGACAGATTTTTCACCATGACCAATTGGAAACGTATCATCAATCACATATCCAGTATAAGCAACCCATTGATTGTTTGTGCTAGCATCTTTTTTATATTTTACTGTTTTCTTATAAAAATTTGTCTTGCATAAATCGTGTAGCAAAGCAGATATCTTTATAGATTCTTCTGGTAGTTTTTCTGCTAATTCTGGTTTAAGAGCAACTAATTCATCTCTAAATTTCATTGCTAATACATAAACAAGAATAGAATGGTCAAGAAGACCACATTCATAATTAGAATGATATGTCGCAGAAGAAGGTGCTTCATAAAAATCTGTATTATGCAAAAAATTAATAACATTGTCAACTCCCTCATGGTTTAGACAGCTTTTTAATGTATTTTCAAAAAAATCAATTTTTTGTTTTTTCGTCCACACATTTAATACTTCATTAACTGTCGGAAATGTAAATGTACTTATCATATTAAATTATATCTTAAAATTAAAATAATGATATTGATTCTAAATATTTTTCATTTTCTTGTGAATTTTTAATCTCCTCATCTATTTCAAATAAATTCGTTTCAGAGGGAACATAATTCTCATCAGTGTCATTACATACATTTGAATAAAATCCATCTTTTGTTGCAGTGTGAATGATGATGTATTTAAAATCTCCAATAGTAACTACATCTAAATCATCTATATTGGTTCTATTGGCATTGTTACCATCTACTTCTGAAACCAATGAATCAAAATCATCCGGTTTATATGCTAACACTTTGTACTTATCAAAAAATATCTCATAAAAATTATCATATTTCTTATGTTTAAACAAACGTGTTATTATACCACCAATTCCGGATTTCCATTTAGAAAAATATTGTTTGGTAATTTCAGAATTTAAATGTAAATAATATTCATCTTTATTTATAGAAATACATATCGCTCCTATTCCAATATTCTCATAGTCACAAAACTTATATGGGACACATTCTACTTCTGAATTACTTATAGATGTTTCTAATAAGTTTTTTACATTATAGTTGATTAGTCTCTTCATTTTTTAGTTGTTTATTTAATGTTTCAAAATCTTTAATTTCAGTAGTAATTTCTTTTGTAAAAAACTTTAATGCTGCGTCGACATCTTTAATAGAAATATCATAATGTTTACAAAAAGCTTTTTTCAATGATAATGAAATTGGATTTTTAGAATCTTTCGCAGCTTGTGATTTAGAAGCACCAGGTGTATAAATCCATCTTGGTGCGAATTTTCCATTATATAGATAATCAGACCAGAATTTGATTACATCACAAGCATTGACATACTTATTATTGAATATCTGAGCTTGCAGAGGATATTTTATAGCAAGTCTTCGGTTAATCATAAATAAGTTCTGTTTCATTGTTTCTTTAGTCAAGTTATTGATGTAATCTTTATTATTGAACAATGCGCTTAATGTGTCAAACAGAACATTCGGCTTTTTTGGAGTTTCCTTTTTCATTTTATTTAAAATAACGATGAAGGACTTACAGGTTTTATGTACTTGTCCAAATCCTTTATATTATCAAATATACTATTTTCTTTTGAAATTCTATTTCTTTTTTCTTGTAAAAATCTGCTACCCTTTAAAATCCAGTCTAGAGTGATGTTGCTTGACTGCACACTACCATTGTCTTTATTTTTAATAGAATGAGTTTCAAAAAGTTTTTTAATTTTTTCTGGAAATAGAATTGATGAAAGTTCGACAAGTTTCCGTAGGCGCATCAAACGCTCATTTGGTTCGAAATCACAAAAATCATATTTGAATGTTTTATTTACGATATTCATAAAATCATTCTTATTCACAGCTTGGCAAAGTTCTTTAACATTATGAACATCGAATGACTCTAAAATTTTTTTAGATTTTGTAGGTGTCATTCTAATTTTTTTACCATTTTTGTAATATTCACAAAAAGAGGGAGCGTTGTCACCATCATCTCCACACATTATTTTATT
>OIWQ01000174.1_pt1 | contig 80769 bp, 136 predicted proteins | sample 1587571 | NCBI WGS metagenome assembly OIWQ01 (sample SAMEA3888910, study PRJEB22519) | human gut metagenome | biome: human gut; feature: human-associated habitat; material: faeces | place: Denmark | collected 2010
AGGCAGGTATATTCCGCACTGCGTGAAGACTGAATATGTCGATGGCGAAAAGATCAAGGCCGATACATGGTACCGGCTGAAGAACGGTAAATTTGTGGAGGCTGAGTAAATGGCCTCCCGCACCGAAGAGATTTACATACCGTGCGAATGCCGGGTATCGATCTACTTCCCAGCCGGACATATAGAATGCGATATTTGCCCACTGCTGCAAACGTATAGCAGGCGGCAGTGTATGAGAACCGGGGAATTGATTCCGGCGTGGCAGAAACGCGGGTATTATTGCCCGCTGGAGATTCCGGGCGATCTGATACCGCCCGAAACTGATGACCTGAAGGAGGACTTGGAAAACAAATGAAATTAACAGAAAAGCTGAATGCCATTCAGGCGCAGCTGAAAGCGCCGAAGGACAAGAAGAATAGCTTCGGCGGTTACAACTACCGTTCCTGCGAAAGCATTTTGGAGGCTGTAAAGCCTCTGCTTCAGGCGCAGAGCTGCATTCTGATGATATCAGACGAGATTGTAGAGATCGGAAACCGCATTTATGTTAGGGCAAAAGCTACGATTTCCGATGGTGAGGGCGAGTATACGACGTATGGCTTTGCCCGTGAGCCGGAAAGCAAGAAGGGTATGGACGAGCCGCAGGTAACAGGTACGGCCAGCTCTTACGCCCGCAAGTACGCACTGAACGGCCTTTTTGCAATCGACGATACGAAGGACGCGGACACGGACGAATATGCAAAGGAAACGGGCCGGACAGCGAAAAGCCAGCCTGCGCAGGCGAGGAAAACAGCACCGCAAACATCTGCAATGTCATTTAATTGCGCAGTCTGCGGCCAGCAGATTGTGGGAGAAACGATCAACGGACATGCGTATTCTGGCGTGAGCATTGCGGAGCAGACGGCTAAGAAGTTTGGCCGCTGCCTCTGCTGGACGTGCGCACAGAAGCAGGGAAAGGAGAAAAAGAATGCTGAATAAAATCGTTATGATGGGCCGTTTGACCCGTGACCCGGAGCTTCGGCAGACGCAAAGCGGAAATTCTGTTGCGTCCTTCACGCTTGCCTGCGACCGCGATTTCGCGGCGCAGGGCGCGGAGAAGGAAACGGATTTCGTGGATATCGTCGCATGGCGCGGCACGGCTGAGTTCGTCAGCAGGTATTTCTCAAAGGGCCGCATGGCTGTCATTTCTGGCCGTTTGCAGATCCGCAACTGGGAAGACAAAGACGGAAACAAGCGCAAGACGGCGGAGATCGTCGCAGAAAGCGTTTATTTCGGCGACAGCAAGCGGGACGGGCAGAATGCTTCTTCCGCTGCACCGGCCTCTTCGGAGTTCAAGCCGCTGCCGAGCACAACGCCGGTTCCGTTTTCCGAACCGGATATGCCGCAGATGGAGATCGGCGACGAAAGTGAGCTTCCGTTCTGATGGAGGGCACTGCGATGCTTTTTGATGTTTGCATTGAGGAATTTGTTACAGGCTGCGTGGAAGTTGAGAATGAGATCAATTTTTACAACGTGACTGTGGAAGAACTCGAAGTCCTGACAAAACTTGTTGACCGGCGCGATCAACTGCTTATTACCTGTCAGCCGAAAAGCGAGGGCTGACGGATGGGAGATAAAAAGGAATACGTCAAGCTGTGGCTGAGTTACAGGAGCTATTTCGAGGCGTACAGTGCTGCTGAGGTGGGGCGCTTGGTGCTGGCCGCGATGGATTATCGCGAGTCGGGAGCAGAGCCAGAGTTCAGCGGGAGTGAGCGTTTCATTTGGCCTGCGATTCGACGGGACATTGACGAATCCGTAGCGGCTCAAAAAGCCATCTCCGCGTCCAGAAGCGAGGCAGGAAAGCAGGGCGGTCGGCCTGAATCCGAAAAAGCAAATGCTTTTGACGAAAGCAACGAAAAGCAAAAAAAGCAAATGCTTTCCGAGGAAAGCAAAAAAAGCTATGGACAAAGGAAAAGGACAAAGGACAAGGACAAGGACAAGGACAGTATTCTTTCCCCCCTACCCCCCACGCTGCGCGAAGCAGTTGAAAAATGGGTGGCGTACAAGGGCGAACGACGGGAGGAGTATAAGCCTGTTGGCCTGCAAAGCCTTGTCACACAGATCACGAAAGCCGCAGAGGAATATGGCGAGGCTGCAATGATCGACGTGATAACCCGCTCTATGGCCGCAAATTACAAGGGGATCGTGTTTGACTGGTTGAAAGAGGCCAGCACACGCCCTGCGGCGCTTGGCCGCGCTGCAAAGCCCGGCTACGGCGTGCAGGGACACAATGATGATCTGAATCCGCTGGAACGTGCGGCTGTGGACAGGGTGATGGGGCCAGTGTCAAAGGGCGCTGCCCGATTGCAGCAAGGCGTGCAGCGCCACGGGGACGAACTTGATGCGTTCCAGCTGGAGGCGGTCGAGCGGATGCTTGCGGAAAACAAGGAGGATAATACATGAGATTTGTTTGCGATTGCTGCAACGATCTGACGAACATCGAGGCAGATCGGATGGAGATCCAGGGCGAGAAGCTGATGGTGTACAGCCGCGGGCGGCTGGTCTACGTGGCGGATCTGGGGCAGATTATGCTGGCGAAGTTGACGCCGACGGGGAAGGAAACAAAATGCTGACGCATCTGAGCCTGTTTTCCGGGATCGGCGGGCTTGATCTGGCTGCCGAGTGGGCAGGCTTTACGACCGTCGGGCAGTGTGAGTTTGCCGACTACCCGACGAAGGTGCTGGAAAAGCACTGGCCGGACGTGCCGCGCTGGCGTGATGTCCGAACGTTGACAAAGGAGAGTTTTTATGAGCGGACAGGACTGCGAACAGTTGACGTTCTCTCTGGGGGATTCCCCTGCCAGCCCTTCTCCGTGGCTGGAAAGCAGAAGGGAAAGGGGGATGATCGTTACCTCTGGCCGGAGATGCTGCGAGTTATCCGAGAACTGCGCCCGCGTTGCGTTATCGGTGAAAACGTACCTGGAATCCTCCGCATTGCCGCCGGGCAGGTGGTCAAGGATCTGGAGCGTGCAGGCTATCACGTCGTCGTGTTTAATTTTGAAGCTGCGGCTGTCGGAGCGTGGCACAGGAGATCGAGAGTGTTCTTTGTCGGCATCGCAGATGTGGCAGACACCGACGGCAGGACAATGCGGCATGACTGCGGTGACGAGCGGAAGACCACCAGAAAAGAGCACGCATCTAGGGGCACAGGTACTGATCCGGAGCGGGCTATGGCCGACGCCGCGTGCGAACGAATACAAAGACACGCTGCAATCTGTGCCGCCAAGCCGGCAGAAAGATCCGGGCAAATGCAATCTGACGCAGAGAGTGGCAATGAAGCTGTTTACGACGCCATGTGCAGCGGATGCGCAGGGGACGCACGGTGGGGACAATCACAGGAGCTTGCGGACGGACGTTGCTGGGCAGCTGAACCCGACGTGGGTAGAGTGGCTCATGGGATTCCCGCTAGGGTGGACAGACTTAAATGCCTCGGGAACGCTGTAGTGCCGCAGCAGGCATACCCGATTTTTAAGGCATTGATGGAGGAAATTTTGAGATGAATGGCATATATAAGCTAATCGTCAGCGGGATAGACGGGAACGGCTTTCAGTACATATCTGGTATGCTTGAGCCGGAACGGATGGATTCTAACGGATTCCGTATCGGAAAAGCATTCAGCGTAGAGATTTACCACGGAAAAAATGAATCGAGTCTCTGGACGTTCCAGTGGATCGGCGGGGCACCGCAAAACTGGACGCACATAAAAACATTCCGGGACGAGATCATAGGCGAGAACGAAGTCCCCGCACTGCTCAAAAAATATAACCTGATTTCGGAGGACGCGCTATGATCGCCCGCGTTTTCCCGCGTAAAACGGCCATGTCGCCGACAGATACACTTGCATTCTTCGGCCCGCCGACAATCGAAAATATCGCCGACTGCATCAAGGCGGGCGTAACAGAAGTACATACCTCCGTAACGTTTACATGGGATCTCGAAAAGGCCGAAGATCTGTACTACGCATGGCAGATCCTCGGAGTTCCGGTGGAGGTCGGCGGCCCGGCATTTGATGATCGCATGGGAGACTTTACGCCTGGGCTGTATCTGCGCGAGGGGATGATTTTTACATCACGCGGCTGCACAAAGGATTGCTGGTTCTGCTCCGTGCCGCGCTGCGCACACGGAGAAATCAAAGAGCTGCCAATCGTGGATGGATGGAACATCCTTGATGACAACATTCTGGGAACGTCAGAAGCACATTTTCGGGCGGTCTGTGAAATGCTCAAGAGGCAAAAACAAAGATCTGTTTTTACTGGGGGATTAGAACCGGCGCTGCTCCAGCAGTGGCAGGCGGATTTGCTGCACGAGGGAAACCCAGCACGGCTTTATACAGCCTATGACACAAAGGACGATCTGGAACCGCTCATCGAAATGGGCAGGAAACTGCGGGCAGCCGGTTTTCGCCCAGCGAGCCACACCATGTGCTGCTATGTGCTGTGCGGCTACGACGGAGATAGCTTTGAGGATGCTGAAAAGCGCCTGACGCGGACCATGCAGGCCGGATTTGTGCCGTATGCCATGCTGTTTCGCGGAGAGGACGGAAAGTACGATTCTGAATGGCGGAGATTCCAGCGCGAATGGTGCCGCCCGATTATCACTGGGAAAAAGTTCAACGAATTTTGGAAGGAGACGCCATGACAGAAAAGGAAGTCGTGCAGGCGCTGCGGTGCACGTCTACACCGGGCGACCATACAAGTAACTGCGAGCAGTGCCCATACTGGAAGAAAGAACAGCTGAACGGGCGGCTCAAAGAGAAGTTGGGAACGGATACATGGACAAGCTGCGACGTTGACAAGGTTGGAATGGACGCAGCTGATCTCATCGAGCGCCTGACCGCCGAGAACGCGGCGCTGCGGGAGAAGGTGCCGCAGTGGATCAGCGTGGAGGACAGACTGCCAATAGACCGTCTCAGCAAATATCTCGTTGCTTTTCGGGACGCGGGCGGCTCGATTGTAGATATGGCAAGATACTTTCCGAGCGACGGATGGACGTGCGATAACTGGGAGGTACCGCAGAACTTGATTACTCACTGGATGCCGCCGCCGGAAGCACCGGAGGTGGATTTATGAAAAGCCCCCTTCTTTGCCGCATGGGTCTGCACAAGCTGGACAAGTATACGTATGTGCAGGTAACACGCCGCAGAAGCAACCGGCACGGTGGGAAGTATCACACAAATTACGCAATCTGTGAACGGTGTGGAAAACTCTGTTACCGGGTGCGTCTATTTCAGAAACTGGACATAACACAAACTACCGGACGCGCCGGAGGAAGGAGACAAGCATGATAGCTGTTTTAATCAGCATTCGCCCGGAGTGGTGCGAGAAGATCATCAACGGGCGGAAGACCATCGAGGTGCGCAAGACGCGCCCGAAGATGAACACACCGTTTAAGTGCTACATCTACGAATGCGGAAACGGCAAAGTCATCGGGGAATTTCTGTGCGATGAGATCATCAACATTAACGGCGCGGGAAGGATCCCGTCGGATGCTGCGCGGCCAACCTGCCTAGAGCCTGCGGAGCTGCACCAGTATCTCGGAGCTGCCACAGGCTTCGGCTGGCACATCTCCAATCTCAAGATTTACGACACCCCGCGCGAACTGCGGGAATTTTACGCTGTGCCAAATGAGGTAGAGGTAGCGCTCAAGGCAAAACCCAAGCCGGTCACCCGCCCGCCGCAGAGCTGGCGGTATGTGGAGGAAGAACTATGGAACGACTGACTTATTTCAAAGACGGATACTGGCGGGTAAATTTCAGCGGAGTGCAGTACCAGGCGGATTTTGTTGATCGCCTCGCGGCCTACGAGGACACGGGCCTGACGCCGGAGGAAATCAAGGCTCCATTTACGGAGGACACGATGATAAATCTGGCAGCGCAGGCGCTGGGAGTGGAGCCTAGCCGCCTCCGCGAGCTTGCCGAGGCCGACAAGGACGGGCGCGTCATTATATTGCCGTGCAAGGTGTACGAGACTGACGGGGTGAGGGTGTATGAGCACACGGTGCGCGAGGTCATCTACGAGACGGCAGGCGGCCCGGCTTTCGATAAAAATGCAATCGGGAAGAGCATATTTTTAACCCGCGAAGAAGCCGAGAGGGCTTCGCGGGAAACACAAGGGAAGGAGGATGCCGATGGAGCGACTGACAAGCCGGAATGAAGATTGTGTTCTGGTAAATGGGCACGGTCTGTACCACTTAACGATGACCGAAGTCGTTCAGATGGCAGATCGACTCGCGGCCTACGAGGATACGGGGCTGACGCCAAAAGAGGTAACTGCGCTAGGAGAGCTGTTCGATTACGCGCTGAAAGAATCAAAAACGCTGACTGAGCAGCTTACATTGCTCAAGCACATCCGCAAGCTTGCCGAGGCCGACAAGGACGGGCGCGTCCTGATTCTGCCGTGCAAAGGATATTCGGACATTGAGATCGTTAGAAACGGGATTTCGTACAAACCGGATCACTGGAATATCCATCTGACGGCGTTCGCACATGGCCAGAATACGCCGAGTGGAATAAAGGTCGGACTGTTTGACATTGGGGAGGTCGAGCTGGCTTTGCAGGAAATGGATGGAAGGTCATGAAAAAGATCGTAAATGCGTTCGGCGTGCCAGAGGGGGAACTTTGAAATGATTGGTTACATCAAAGACAAGGACGTCTACGCGCTCTTTGACGAGCGCGGGACTGCTCGCTTGCACGTCGGGGACATCGACAGACTGGAAAGGATATACTTCCCCGCCGAACTGCACGTTGGAGATCGCGCGTGGAAGAAGGCCATGAGCATCCTTGATAAGAAATACGCGGAAGCAAAAAAGATGCCGTTCGTCCGTGACCCGCTGGCATGGGCACTGTATCACACTTGGAGGGAGTTTGACGATGGAAAACGTTGCGACTGAAGAATTTATCAGCAGAACCGAGGCACTGAAAGACTTTGAATCCTGCAACGCGGAAAATCCGAACTGGACACCGCAGCGGGTAAAAACGCTCCTGCTGCGTCAGCCCGCCGCCGACGTTGCGGAGGTGGTGCATGGACAGTGGCTGCGAGCAGATGATGACTGGAATAGCCTCACAACAATTCAGTGCTCCCTTTGCAGCGAAGAGTGGTGCTTTGAGACGGACGATGACGTGAGCTTGCTGAATTACAAATACTGCCCCAACTGCGGGGCGAAGATGGATGGAGCTGCCGAATGAGCGGACTGCGGTTTGAAAGCATGGCGGACATGCCGCCGAGGATGCGGGAGGCTTACGCGCGGCAGGTGCTCCCGGAGGCGCGGGCGCAGCAGAGCGCGGCCAAGTACCACAACGCGCCTGCCGAGCGGGCCGGGATCCGGTTCGACAGCCAGAAGGAGGCGCAGCGGTATGACGAGCTGATGGTGATGCTCCGGGCTGGCATTATCTCCGATCTGCGCCTGCAACCGCAGTTCACCTTGCAGGAGAGCTACATCACCGAGACTGGCGAGCGCATTCGCGCGGTGCGGTACACGGCGGACTTCTCGTACAAATTCGGCGGCAAGCTCGTCGTCGAGGATGTGAAGTCCACGCCGACGCGGACAAAGGAGTATCTGCGCAACCGGAAATTCATGCGATCAAAATTTGGAATCGACATACAGGAGATTTAAACATGCCGGAAGAAAAAAACGAGAGCAGCCCGCACGCAGGGTGCGGCCTGCCGAAAGGCGGAAACGCCTGCCAGTACGCAAAACTCGCACCGGATTTCTGCGAACGGTGCGGCTGGAATCCGGAGGAGCAGGCGCGGCGCAAGGCGCTGCCGTTCAAAAAGAGCGAGGACGGCCTGCTGCACAAGGATATCAGCACCAAGGAATAGGCAATCAGCCGGGGAACCTTATTTTTTGGACATATGCCGCAGCCGCTTTGCCTTGAGACGGCTGCGGGGGGAACTTTCCTCGGCTTTGCACCCGTCGCACGGTAAAACCCTCAAGCCCGTGCGCCGGGGATAAAAAAAGCGCGTGTGGGACGTGCGCGCGAACGGAACCAGTCAACGTTACCCCACCGTCGGGTCGGCATCGCCTGACGGCATCGCTTGCCTCCTTTTTTATAAGCCGCCTGATGGCAGTCAAGGGCGGCTCGCCCGGAAATGCGCAGCGTCTGACAAGCGAGCGCGGCGCGCCGGTGCGCAGACGGTGAAAGCCCGTCCTGCCTACGGGGGCCGGAATACCGGCCCCCAGACGAAAGGATGAACGCAATGAAACAGGAATTAATTAAGCTGACCTGCCCGCAGTGCGGGAAGGAATTTTACCGGACGCCGAGCTATCTGCGGCAGTACAGAACATACAAGCCGTGCTGCTCACCGAAATGCAGGAACGCAAACATCAAAGCAGTGCGGGCCGAAGGACACATACAATGCGGAGAGCGCATGCGCGCCGAAAACGGCGAGCTCCGCCTGCCGCACAGCCGGGTAAACATCCGCATCACAAAGCCGGTAGAAATCTACCCGGAGCTGAGCCCGGCCGTCGGGCGGATCTACCCGGCGGAAAGATACAGCCCGCCAACAAGCACGAAGCGGCACGGCTATGTGATCCAGTCCGGCGGCAAACGCATCAATATCCGCGCCGATGAGTGCGTGGAAGTGTGAAAGGAGCATTAAAATGGCAGAAATCATGGGAACTTTTGCGCACGACCTCGACAATTTTGTCGCGTACTACGAAAAGCTGAATTGGGATACCAGCTTCCGGGGCGAGGCATACCCGCCGCGCATCGTCATGGAGCAGTCCACGCCGCCGCTTTTCATAGTGGAGGACGGCCAAAAGAAACTGGTGCCAAATCCGACGATTCAGATTATTGGCAGACCGGAGACTGAGGTTGTTACGACCGGCAAACTGCAGATCAGCAAAAAGGATTTCACAAATCTGACCAACCGCGCCGCCGCTCTGCTGGAGCTGTTCCTGCACGGCTTTATGCAAGAGCGCAAGGAAATGGAGGCGGCGCAGGGATGAGCAGAAAAGAAAAACGCCGGGAAGCGCTGCTGCTCGGCAAAAAAAATATGAGTTTTACGGAGATCATGCAGGCGATAGAGGCGTGCAGGGTGGACGACTGCGACAAGTGCCTGCTGAACGGCGGCCCCATCGCAGGATGGTTCCAGGAGGATGTGCCGGACTGCTATACCGTGCTGCTCAAAAATGCCGGGGAGAAGCTGCTGGAATACTACCAAAAGATCCGGGAAAACGATGCGGCGGAAGAAAATCAGAGAAAAACAGAAGAAAATATCAAAAAACGAGGAAGCAAGAGCGAGGGGTTCTTGGACTTGTGCCCCGTTTGCCCGGTATGCAACTATGTCTTCGACGAATTCAGCGTGAGCAACGATGAAAGATGGTACATCTTTCCACTTGGCGCAGAAGACACCATTGACTTTAGACTCGAAGAACCAATCATCAGCCCACAAAAATGCCCGCAATGCGGCATGAAAATCGCTGGGATTAGGTGGACGGAGCCCAAGTTTGTTGGGAACCGCAAGGAATTCTCGTTCAGCCGTCCGCCGGAAGACGTGGAGGAAAAATAGAAAATGATTTTGCTGGAATGCACAGTCACACTGCGTGACGGCGATCGGAAAAAGCTTCAGGCGCAGATTGCGGCGGAGATCGGGCAGCCAGTCGTTCTTCTGCCGAACGGCGTATCGCGGGCGAAAGAGCGGAATATCCTGTTCCTCTGCGACAGAAAGGCTTGTGAGAAATGCAGCTATCCAACGTGCAGGCATACGCCGGAGCTGGAACACGCCAGAAATTTTGCACCAGCAGGATTTACGAAGCGCACGGACGGCGTGTGGGTAGAGCAGGAGGGCGTAACGATAGAAAGGAAGATCGACCAGGACAAACTTGAAAAGAGGCTGGTTGAAGCAATGAGGGAGGCGACGGGGCTTGAAGGAGAAAAACGAAGTCCGCATGGGCTGGCGCTGGGATGATATCTTCCGTGTCTACCGATGCCCATACTGCGGCAGACCGGAGAAACCGTGCTTCGAACTCTGGAAAAAAGGCGGTTTGAAAAAGAGCCTGCCGAGCCGCTGCACATACTGCAAAGGAGAATTGGAAGGAGTGGAAGGAGAAGAAAATGATCATTGAGATTTTGGAGCTTGCTGCTGCGCTGGAGTGGATCGCGCTGGGCGTGCTGGTATTTTTCAAGCTGCGCAGCCTGAAGCGTCAAGCGGAAGTAACGCTTGAGGCGCTGGACGCAGCTGCTTGGAAAGCCATCATGCAGGAAGAAGATGTATTCCGCAAGAACACCCCGAACGAAATCAGGGCGGCATTCGGCTTTCCACCGATAACGCCAACAGAGAACGCAGAAAAGGAAATGTGCGAGAAAACTGATCGTTGAAATTGTGGCCGGAATCTCCGGCCACGCTTTGAGCGGGCAGATGGACCTGTAGGGGCGGACGGCTCTGTCCGCCCGGGAGAAAGAGGTGTGGATGATGGCAAAGAGACACAAGCGCCGCCTGTTTACAGGGGCGGTATGTACGCAGATCGTTTATACCGTGTCCGATGGCGCGGATCCGAAGACCAGCCGGCCAAAGAAGCCGCGGTTCCAGTCGCAGGAAGAACGCGAGGAATTCAACAGTAAGCAATCGCTGGATCGGCTCGTTGCGCTGATGAACGCCAATTTCTCGCCCACAAGCCTGTATTCCACCCTGACATTGGATACAGAAAACGAGGTACATACCGCAGAGGAAATGCGCAGAGTGCGCGACAACCTTGTGCGCCGCATGCAGTATCACTATCCGGAGGCCAAAATCGTTGCTTTCTACGGAAGAGGAAAAACAACCAATCGCTTCCATTTGCACCTGGTAACAGAGGGAATCCCGGAAGAAGCTATCGGCGGGCTTTGGGGGCTCGGCAGCGTGATCGAGGTTCGGCACCTGCGAAAGCACAACTATTATATAGATGAGCAGGGAAATAAGGTCGACCACGGCCAGGACTACACAGCACTTGCCAGTTACCTGCATGCGCACTGGAGAAAAGAATTCGGCGGCCACCGGTACAAGGCGACGCGAAATTGTATCCGCCCCGAGCCGGAACCTGCGACCGAGGCCGTGCGCGAGTACAGCCCAAAGCATCCGCCCGTCGCCCCGCGCGGCTATATCCTCGTCGAGGCTCGGACGACAAAGTACGGGTATCAATATTATAAGTATGTAGTCGATCCAAGATCAGAGCACAAGCGGAACGGGAGCCGCTTAAATTAAGCCTTGTATATGCGTAAGGTTTTAGCACGAAGCAGGAAGGAAGTGGGAAAGTGTCAAAGCCGAGATACTGGTGGTACTGGAACGTCTGCCGCACCATCGGCGAATTCCCGAAACTGGACAGACAGGTTCGGGACATGAGCCGCCAGAAGATCACGCCGGGATATTCTGCACAGCCGGGCGGACATTCCTCCGGGCGCGCCGTCGAGGATATCGCTGTGCGCGTTTTATCTTCGCGGGAGTACGAGGACTATGCTGCCGTGCAAGCCGCGATCAATACCGCACAGACATGGCGGGACGGAGCCGATGTGCTGGAGATCGTGCGCCTGCACGCATGGATCTGGCCGAGGGAAAGCCTGGAATCCGCCGCGCGCCGGGTGCATGTCAGCCAGTCGACAGCCAAGCGCATGTACAGCCGTTTCGTATACGAAGCGGCGCGGGAGCTTGGCTACCGCAAAAGTTGAGCTAACAGAGCCTAAAATCTGTGCTACAGTGATAGCGTGAAGAATTGGAGGGAACAGGATGCAGCCATGGGCCGCGCGCTTTTACGCATCCGCGCGCTGGAAGAAATGCCGCGCAGGGTATATCAAGTTCCGCCGGACCATTGACGGCGGGCTCTGCGAAGAGTGCCGGGACAAGCCGGGCTATATCGTCCACCACAAGCGGGCGCTCACGCCGGACAACATCACCGACCCGGACATCAGCCTGTCCTACTCCAACCTCGAGTTCGTCTGCAAGGACTGCCACGATCAGTTTGACGGGCACGGCGTCGCAAAATCTCTGACGCAAAAAATTTTCTTCGACGCCGCCGGCGACCCGATCCCCCCGTCGCGCGAGGCCGGGGCGCCGGCTGAATCACCGCACGCCCTACCTCGGAAGAATACGCAGGCCGTTCACGAGGCCCCCCTACAAAAGCGCGGCGATAAGTAATCTACGCGCACGCGCGGACAGACGGCAAAAATCACGCGAAAAGGAGGCGGTTTTTGTGGAGAACAGGCAGGAAAAGACAAAGGAACAGCGTATCCGCGCCGAGAAGACCAGACTCCGGAGGATCTACAAGCTTCTGCCGAAGGAAGCGGCAGGGACTGTCGCGGGACTCATCGATCAGGCAGCCTTTATGCGCATCGAGTGCGAGGATATGGCGGACGACCTGCGGGAAAACGGCTGGACGGAGAAATTCCAGCAGTCGGAGCGACTGGAACCATATGACCGCGCCCGGCCCATCGGGCAGGCGTACAACTCCACGAACGCGAACTACCAGAAGATCATCAAGCAGCTCACGGCGCTCCTGCCGAAGCCGGACACCGCGCCGAAGCAGGAGGACGACGGCTTTGCAAGCTTTGTCCGGGAGCGTGACGAGGAATGAAACTCACGCGCTACCCGGAGACCTACAACCCCATCCTCGAGTATTGGGACGCGATCCAGTCGGGCCGCGAGGCCGTCAGCCTGAAAGTCCAGAAGACCTACCGGCACGTTGTAGAGCAGCTGGGAGCGGAAAACTCCGAGTTTTACTACTCGCCGAAACGTGCCAATCACGTCCTAGAATTTTTTGAAAACTACTGCCACCACTCCAAGGGCAAGGCGGGCGGCCAGCTCGTCCAACTGGAGCTATGGGAAAAAGCGCTGCTGGCGACAATCTTTGGCTTTATCGACATTGAAGGAAACCGGCAGTACCGCGAAGCGATCCTCATTGTCGGAAAGAAAAACGGCAAGTCGCTGCTGGCCTCAGGCGTCGGTTTGTATTTGCAGCTGGCGGACGGCGAGGCTGGCCCAGAGGTTTACGCCGTGGCCACCAAGCGAGACCAGGCGAAGATCATCTGGCAGGAAGCAAAGCGCATGGTGCAGAAATCACCGGCGCTGCGCAAACGGACGCGCTGTCTGGTCGGCGAGGTGGACAGCGATTATAACGACGGCGTATTCAAGCCGCTGTCCTCGGACAGCGACACGCTCGACGGCCTGAATATCCACGGGGCCATGATGGACGAGATCCATCAGTGGAAAAACGGCAGACCGCTGTACGACATCATTGCCGACGGCGATCAAGCCCGCGCACAGCCGCTGCGATTCATCACCTCCACAGCCGGCACCATTCGAGAAGATATCTACGACGAAAAATACGAAGAGGCCGAGCGCATCATAAACGGCTACGAAGATCCGGACGGGTACCACGACCCGCGCCGGATCGCGTTTATTTACGAGCTCGACAAACGCAGCGAGTGGACAGACCCGGACTGCTGGAAAAAGGCAAATCCGGGCCTCGGGACGATCAAGTCCTACACGGCCCTCAAAGAGCGGGTCGAGCGGGCGGAGAAAAACCCGGCCCTCGTCCGAAATCTTGTCTGCAAGGATTTCAACATCCGCGAGACCTCCAGCGAAGCCTGGCTCAATTTTGAGCAGCTGGACAACCGCGACACCTTCCAGCTCGACAAGGAAAACCGCCGCCTGATCTGGCAGCACCACATGGCGGACGGCAAGACGCAGGAGCGCGTGCTTTCCTACCCGCGATACGGCATCGGCGGCGCAGACCTCTCAAAGACGACAGACCTGACGGCGGCGAAGGTGCTGTTTCAGGTGCCGGAGCTGCCGGAGATCCTGTTCGTGCTGCAAATGTACTGGCTGCCGCAGGATCTCTTGAAAAAGCGCGTCAAGGAAGATAAGATCCCATACGACAAGTGGCACGAGCGCGGGCTGCTCAGATTGTCAGAGGGAAACAAGATCCGCTATGAGGACGTCAAAGCATGGTTTGTCGAGGTGCAGGAAGACCTCGATATTTTTATCCCCTTTATCGGCTATGATGCGTGGTCGGCGGCTTACTGGACGGACAGCATGGCGGACTACTTTGGAGAAGAGGCCATGATCCCCGTGCATCAGGGCGTTAAAACATTGTCCGAGCCGATGAAGCGCTGCGGGAACGATCTGGAGTCCAAGCGGATCATCTACAACAACAACCCGATTGACAAGTGGTGCATGGCAAACACCGCCTACGACGAGGATAAAAACGGCAATATCCAGCCGCACAAAACGAGCAAATCCACGCGCCGCATTGACGGAACGGCGGCCCTGCTCGATGCCTACACGATCTACGATCAGAAGCAGGCAGAATACACCAGTATGCTCTAGGAGTGAGACAATGGGATTTTTTAAAAACCTCCTGACGAATATCACGACGACCAAGCGCGTTTCGACCGTTCAGATGGTGCAGGAGCGCGGGAATGGCTTTTACAGCTACAACGGAAAGATGTACCAATCCGATATCGTCCGCGCCTGCATCCGGCCCAAGATCAAGGCCATCGGCAAGCTGACGGCAAAGCACATCCGGGAGACAGTCACGGCCTCGGCGCGGAAGCTCGCCGTCAATCCGGAGCCGTATATCCGGTTCCTGCTCGAGGAACCGAACCAGTACATGACAGGCCAGCTGCTGCAGGAGAAGCTGGCCGCGCAGCTGGTCCTCAACAACAACGCCTTCGCCGTGATCCTGCGGGATGAAAACGGCCTGCCGAACGCCATTTTTCCAGTCGCGGCCATGCAGGCAGACGCTGTCTATGACGCGGGCGGAAATTTGTATCTGAAATTTTACATGCAGAACGGCAGCGTCCTGACGTTTGCCTATGACGATATCATCCACCTGCGCGGGGACTTTTACGAGAATGATATCTTCGGCGACCCCATTGCTCCGGCCATTGTGCCGCTGATGGAGATCGTCACCACGACGGATCAGGGCATCGTCAAGGCCATCCGGAATAGCGCCGTCATCCGCTGGCTTTTGATGTTCGCAGCCTCCATGCGCGCGGAGGATATCAAGAAGCGCGCGCAGGACTTTGCCGACAGCTTCCTCAATGTTTCCAACGGCACGGGCGTCGCGGCCGTAGACGCAAAGGCAGAGGCGAAGCAGATTGACCCGAAGGATTACGTCCCGAACGCCGCCCAGATGGACAAAACCACGCAGCGCATTTATGCCCTGTTTAACACCAACCCGCATATCGTCACGTCCATTGCGACGGAGGACGAACAGAGCGCGTATTTTGACGCCGAGATCGAGCCGGTGCTGAAGCAGCTCAGCGGCGAGTACACCCGCAAGCTATTCTCCCGGCGCGAGCGCGGCTGCGGGAATCGCATCGTATTTGAGGCGTCCGCGTGGGATTTCGCGTCGACCTCGACAAAGCTGAACCTTTTGCAGCTGGTCGACCGAGGCGCGCTGACGCCGAACGAATGGCGGCGTGCGTTCAATCTTGCACCGGTAGACGGCGGAGACAAGCCGATCCGCAGACTGGACACGCAGCCGGTCGACCGGAACACCACGCAGAAAGGAGATGAAACCACATGAAGATCAGCATTCGCGGGCCCATCGTATCCAGCAACCTGCACCGCTTCTATCAGTTTTACGGAATGGAGGCGACGAGCCCAAGATCCGTAGCCGACGCACTTGCCAAGGGCAACGGCGAGCGGGCGGAAGTCGAGATCAATTCCGGCGGCGGCGAGATCTTCGCCGCAAGCGAGATCTACACCGCCCTGCGCAGCTACGCAGGCGGCGTCCACATCCGCATTGTAGGCCTCGCAGCCTCGGCCGCGTCCATCATCGCTATGGCGGGAGAATCAGAAATGACGCCTACCGGCATGATGATGATCCACAACGTCCAGACAGAGGCCAGCGGCGATTACCGCCAGATGGAGCACACCGCAGGGACGCTGCGCGACGCCAACCACGCCATCATCTCGGCCTACGTCGCAAAGACCGGCAGGCCGGAGGCGGAGATCGCCGCCATGATGGACGCAGAAACATGGATCACAGCGGAGCGGGCCGTAGAACTCGGACTCGTTGACCGCGTGATGCAGCCGGACACCGGCCAGAAGCCGCTGGCAGCGGATTTTTATTCCGGCATGCTCAGCGAAGACGCGCTCCGGCGCGCGGAAAACTTTTTAAAAGGTCAGGCCGCAGAGCCTGATTTTTTTATGCCCGAACGGGCGCAGGCAGAAGCAAAACTGAAATTTTTAAAACTCAAAGGAGAATTGAAATGACAAAGGAATTTTACAACATCCAGCGCCAGAAGCTCATGGACGACGCCCAGAAGCTGCTGGACGAAGGCAAGACCGCAGAGGCGCAGGCCAAGATGAAAGAAGTCGAAGCCCTCGACGCCAAGTTTGAGGAGGAAGCCAAGATTCAGGCAAACCTCAACGCCCTTGCGGGCCAGAAGGTAGCGGCCCCGGCTGCGGCAGCGCAGTCCGTTGACCTGTCCGGCACAGCAAAGACTCCGGACGTGCTCGACCGGTACGATACCGACGAGTACAAGCGGGCCTTTATGAACTACGTTTTGACCGGCAAGAAGATCCCGGCAGAGCTGACCAATGTGGACGCAAACACCAAGACCTCCGACGTCGGCGCAGCCATCCCGACCACGACGCTGCAGAAGATCTACGAGAAGATCGAAGCGACCGGCATGATCCTGCCGCGCGTGACGCACACGTCCTACAAGGGCGGCGTGACCGTTCCGACCAGCTCGGCCAAGCCGACGGCCTCCTGGGTTGCCGAGGGCGCAGGCTCCGACAAGCAGAAAAAGGCGCTCGGCTCCATCACGTTCGCCTACCACAAGCTGCGCTGCGCGATCTCCATGTCGCTTGAGGTATCCATCGTGACCTACCCGATGTTTGAATCGCAGTTTGTCGCCAACGTGGCCGAGGCCATGGTAAAGGCCGAGGAACAGGCCATCATCAGCGGTTCTGGCTCCGGCCAGCCGAAGGGCATCACCAAGGAGACCGTCGTGACCGGCCAGAACATCGACATCGCTGCCGCAACGACCGCGCTGGCGTACACCGATCTGGTCAAGGCAGAAGCACTCCTGCCGCAGGCCTATGATACAGACGCCGTCTGGTGCATGACGAAGAAGACGTTCTTTGAGCAGATCGTCGGCATGGTGGACGACAAGAAGCAGCCCGTCGCCCGCGTCAACTATGGACTCAGCGGCAAGCCGGTCTACTCGCTCTTTGGCCGCGAGGTCGTCCTCGTCGGCGACTATCTGCCGTCCTTCACCGCGAGCGTGACCGCAGACACGATCTTCGCGTTCATCTTCAACTTCAAGGACTATCTCTGGAATGAAAACCTTGGAATGACCTTCCGCAAGTACACCGACAACGCGACCGATGACGAGGTGACCGTCGCGCTGGCACTTGTAGACGGAAAGTGTGTAGACACGAACAGCCTCGTCACGCTGACCAAGAAGAAAGCCTGACGGCGCGCGGCCAACAGGGAGGGATAACCATTGGCTTTGATCAACGTTGCAAAAACCGCCCTGCGGCTGACCACAAACGCCCTTGACGATGAGCTCAAAGACGAGATCGACGCCTGTCTCATGCGCCTGCACCTTGCGGGCGCAGAGGGAGCGGACGAAGATCCGCTGGTAAAGGACGCCGTCCGCGCCTACGTCCGCTGGCAGCATGATTTCTGCGGCCGGGGCGAGGAATGGAAGACCTGCTTTGCAGATATCCGCGACGCTATGGGGCTGTCCGACGATTACCGGGCAGTCCAAGCCAGCGGCGGAGCAGGAGGTGCTTGCTGTGATCTTTGACACGCAGATCACGCTGCGCCTGTTCTCCTACCCCATCGTAAACGGCCAGACGACGGAAAAGCTCGAGCGGGAGACCAGCGTCTGGGCTGCCCGAAAGTCCGTAAACCGCGCCGAGTATTATCAGGCCGCGCAAGCCGGCAAGCGCACGGACGCAATTTTCCGCATGCACAGCACGGAATACGGCGGCGAGCAGCAGCTCGTCTGCGGCTCCGATGTCTTTGACGTCGTCCGCAGCTACGGGCAGGAAACAGAGGAAACAGAGCTGACCTGCAAACGGAGGGACGGCGCATGATGATCTATGAGGCGCTATCAAGCCTGGGCGTTCCGGTCTGCCACCCGCCCTATAAGGGCGCGGAAGAAACCTACATCACCTATCAGCTGCTCGGCCAGTCCGGGCAGCTCTACGCCGAGGGCGGAGAGGCCGAGACCGGCGTGCAGTACGCCGTTTCCATCTTTGCCGAGGGCTTTGCCGCCGATCTGCTCCAGCGCACGAAAGCCGCGCTGGAGGCAGCGGGCTACATCGCAACCATCGACATGGAAACCTACGACAAGGAAACAGGCCGCACGCAGATCGCGCTCATCGCCGAAACGGAGGGCGCGGAGTATGGCTAACATCTCTATCACCGGTGTCGACGAGCTCATGGCCACGCTCCAAAAAGCGAATGTCTTTGATGAGGACATGCAGAAGGAACTCCTGTACGCCGCCGGGGATATCATCGTCGAGGAGCTGCAAAATGCCGTCCGGGCGAGCGGGTTCCGCACGGAAGCATACGCCTCCAGCGTGAAATACCGCAAAACCATCAAGCAGGACAAAAACGGAGATCCGTATATCACCATCACGGCAGTCGGCAAAAACGAGCACGGAACGCGCAGAGCGACCGTGCTTTTTGTTTTGAATTACGGCCGTGCGAAGGGGTACGGGCAGATCACAGGAACTTATTTTTGGACAAAGGGTGTCCGCAACGCGCAGAAGCGCGTGAACGCGGAACTCGAAAAAATCCTCACACAAAAGCTGAAAGAAAGGGGCTTATTGTAATGCCTAGTTTTGACTTACGCGGCATCCGGGCGGGAAAGTATAAAAACACGTCCGGCACCGTGACCTACACAGAGCCGACCGACGTCGGCGACGCCATGAGCGCGCAGCTGGAACTCAAGTTCGCCGAGGGCCGCCTGTACGCAGAATCCAAACTTGCCGAGTATATCAAGCTTGCCACCGGCGGCACGATCTCGCTGGCTGTCAAGTACATCAAAAGGGCCGCACAGGCCATGCTCTACGGCTGCACATCCGATACGAGCAAGGAAAATCTGAAATTCTCGGCAAAAGACATCGCAAACTATGTCGGCGTCGGCTTTTACGCGCCGGATAAGATCGACGGCGTGACCAAATACACCTGCGTCTGGGTGCCGAAAGCGCTGTTCGGCCCGCCATCGCTGTCCTACCAGACCAAGGGCGAGAACATCCAGTTCAACACGCCGACGACGACCGGCGAATTCCTCGCAGACGATTCGGCCGACGAGCTGTTGCTCGAGACCGAGACCGTCGACACCGCGGCGGAGGCCGTTGCCTGGATCAAGGGAAAGCTGGGTGAAACTTAATGGAAACGACCAAGTTTGACTTTGTAGACTACGAATTCGAGGGCAGGACCTACCGGCTCGTCTGCAACATGAATGTCGCAGCGTATGTGCAGGATGAATACGACGGCAATCTTCTGCAGGCGCTTGACCGGATCCATGGAATCAAAAGCACGCTGGCCTTTCTGGCCGGCATGCTGACAGACGCCGCCGACACGCAGGGGATCAAGGACGAAAACGGGCTGCCGCTGGTATTTACCAGGAAGCAGCTGGGCCGGAAGCTCACGCTTTCGCAGACGATCGAAGCCGGAAAACTGATCTATCCGCTGGTCTGGGCGGAAGTAGTCGAGAAAAATCAGGCCGGAAAAGAGCAGAAGGAAGACGAAAAAAACTGACACCGCCGGGGAAACCGAAGCAGCTGGGCTTTGATTTCCCCGGCTTCCTCGCAATCTGGCTCTTCCGGCTGCATCTGCCGGAGCGGGATTTCTGGAAAACCATGTCCCCGCGCCGCATAACGCTCCTGCTTGACGCGCTTGCGCCGCAAAAGCAGCCGGAGCAGCAGGAACAGCCGCAGAGCCTGTCGGCCTATCTGAACGGAGGCACCTAACATGCCGAACATCAATACAAAATTTACGCTTTCGGGCGAAAAAGAATACAAGCAGGCCATTTCCGAGATCGGCAACGGAATGAAGGTGCTGGACGCCGAGATGCGGAAAGTAACGTCTGCTTATGGGAAAAATGCAGACAGCGCAAAGCTGCTAGGGCAACAGAATGACATCCTGCAACGGCAGATCTATTCGCAAACAGAAAAGATCCGCTATATGCAAGAGGCTCTGAAAAATTCCGTAAAAAAAACGGGAGAATCCAGCAAAGCTACAATGGCGTGGCAGGCCAGCCTGCAAAACGCAACAGCGAAACTGAACGATCTAAATAACCAGATGCGCGAAAATGAACAGCGCATGAATGGGGAGAAGGAACGCAAATACCGGGAGAATATCGAACGGCTCAGCGCAAGCATGGACGTGCTGGACGCCGAGATGCGGAAGGTATCGGCAAAATATGCGGATAACGCAGAATCAGCAGAACTTTCGGCGGCGAAAACGGACCTGCTAACCCAAAAAATAAGCCTGCAGTATGACAAAATCGATAACCTGAAAGCTGGACTCGAAGAAGCCGCAGAAAATTACGGATCAAACGCAGTGGAAACGCTGCGCTGGGAAAAAGAACTCAATAACGCGGAAGCCGAGCTTTACAAGCTGAACGGGCAGCTGAAAAACAACACAGAGCAAATAGAGGACACGACCACCGCAACCGAGGACGCCGGGCAGAGCATGGGCAACCTCGGCGACGTAGTGAATGGCCTGACTTCAAAGCTTGGAATCCAGCTGCCGGACAGCATGAAATCATCCATGAACGCCATGGGCAGCCTCGATGCACAGTCGCTGGCGCTGGCTGGCGGCTTTGCTGCCGTCGCGGCGGCGATTGTCAAGGCAGAAAAAGCCATGATCTCCATGACGAAGGAGTCCGCCGCCTTTGCCGACAACATCATCACGCTATCCATGCAGACCGGCCAGTCGACACAGCAGCTGCAGGAGTTTGCCTATGCGTCCGAGCTGATCGACGTATCCGTAGACACCCTGCAGGGAAGCCTGACAAAGCTGACCAACAACATGCAGGACACGATGAACGGCACGGGCAATGCGAAGGCATCCTTTGAGGCACTGGGCGTCTCCGTGACCAATGCCGACGGCAGTATGCGCAGCGCGAACGATGTTTTCTATGAAACGATTGACGCGCTCGGGCAGGTAAAAAACGAAACCGAGCGGGACGCAATGTCCATGGACATTTTTGGCCGTTCGGCGCAGGATTTGAATCCGCTGATCATTCAGGGCTCGCAGACACTCAAGGCCTACGCAGACGAGGCGCACAACGTCGGGTATGTGCTCGACGACGAGGCGCTTTCTGCACTCGGCGCGGTAGACGACGCATACCAGCGCCTGCAGAACACGCAGGAGGGCGTGAAAAACCAGCTGTCCGCCGAATTCGCCCCGTACCTCGAAGAATTCTACGGCGACGTGACCACCATGGTAAAGGACGGCGGCAAGGCGCTCAAGGACTCCGGCATTGTCGACGCGTTCGGTATGCTGCTGGAGACCGTCGGCGATATCCTGAACCCCATGTCCGACTTATCCAACAACCGCGTCCCGGCGCTGACCAAAGCGCTGCAGCCCCTCGCAAAAGTCATGGCGCTCATGGCCGACGCGGCGGAGCTTTTAAAAGGCGTTATCAACTTTAGCACCGGCCACATCAGCGAGGGCTGGGGACAGATGACGCACGCGCTCGGCTTTGGCTATTCCAGCGGCAACGGCAACAACTACCAAAATCTGCTCGATAGCTACACAGAGCAGCAGTGGGGGCAGAGCGCGGCAGATCTCGCCAAAGCCTACGAGGATGCAGTTGCCCGCGGCGACCCGTCCACCATCGGCATCACAGAGGACGAATGGGTTCGCCGCTATCTGGGCGGCAACGCCGCCGGAACGGACAACTGGCGAGGCGGATGGACGCGGGTGAACGAAAACGGTCTCGAGCGGATCTTCCTGCCGTCCGGATCGCGCATCCAGACGGCCAGCGAGACGCGCTACACCTCCGGCGATACCTACAACACCACCGTCTACGTTGATCATGTGGACGACCTCGACACCATCCTCCGCATCGCCAAAAACGCACGCATCACAGCCAGAATGGGGGCGAAGTAAATGGCAACCTTTACAGTACCGGCGAGTGGGTCAACGGCAGTTGCAAAGAACCACCCGAATACAAACTACTCAAATCTTGCACAGTACAAGTTGTTTGTGGAACCGTTTACGGGGGAAGCAGGAAACGTCAAGCAAGGGGATAACATATATATCAAATTCCCTGTGCCGGGAGATGCGTATAAATTTAAACGCGTAACAAAGGTGACGCTTACAATATACGCACAGCCGACAAAAGAAAGCGAGACTGGGTATAAACAAATTTGGGCATATGTGAACGGGCTGGCAAGCCCACTCGATGTGAGCACAGTAACATATGTGACTAGGCCGAGCGTTTACAGACAGAGCATTTCGCAGCACGCCGATGGATATTGGTCTACGCTGAACGAGATTATACAGCTAAGTGCAGATTATACGCCATACAGTGAAGAACGCAAAACAGAATTAAAAAGCGGCATAAAGAATGGATTTGTTTTTGCGTTCAGAGGAGCGCCGTCTGGAACAAGCGAAGCAATTTTTTATGGGGAAAAATCAACGCGAAAGCCGTTCCTGACATGCGAGTACTCAAACGACAATGTCGGAATAAAAGCAGACAATTTTTCCCCATCGTCAGGAGCGTTCGTAAACAGGTTTCAAAAAAACACATTTACATGGGACGCCGAGGATGACACAGATCTCACGCAGGTTTGCTTCGCAGAGGTGAAACAAACCTCCGCTGTTTTTGAGTGGCGCGTAAAAAACGCAAGCACATCAAAAACGATAAGCGTGTCTGGCGCGACGACCGCTTGCACGGTCCCGGCAAACACATTCCCGTCCGGGACGCTCGAATGGCGCGTAAAGGTGACGGCAAACAGCGGCACGACAACGACGTCCGCATGGCAGGAGATCACGACAACAGACGTTACCCCGACGGCCAAGCCCGTCTCCCCTTCCGGCATCGTCATCGACGCGACAATCGTCAACCGCTTTTCGTGGAAGCACATCATTTCCACCGGCACGCCGCAGAGTAAAGCGGATCTGCAGTGGTCCGCCGACGGTACGACGTGGAACACCCTTGCGACCGTCACGGGAGAAAACCAGTATTACGACGTTCCGGCGAACAAATTCACAAGCGGAACAAAATACTGGCGCGTGCGCACCTACAACACAGACGGCACGCCGTCAAACTGGAGCGACAAGGCAGAGTTTATCGCCATCAACGCCCCATCGGCCCCGTCCATCGTCATCCAGTCCACCGGCCCGCGCCCGCGCATCACCTGGCAGACCTCTGAGCAGGAGGCCTATCAGCTGACGCTCTCGAGCGGCTACGCCTCCGGCACGGTCTACGGCACGGAGAAGGCATGGCGCTCGCCGGTCTACCTCGCCGACGGCAGATACACCATTCGCGTGCGCGTGCAGAACAAGTACGGCATGTGGTCCGAGTGGAGCACAGCCGCGCTCCCCGTTTCGCACACCGAGGGCGAGGCGATCACACTGTCGGTCGACGCGGCCCACGAGGCCGCGCTCACATGGCAGACCGCAGGCAGCTATGATTTTTATCTGATCGAGCGGGACGGCGTCGCCATTGGCCGCACCGTCCAAAAGCAGTACGTCGACCACACCAGCATCGGCTCCGTCACCTACCGCGTCCGCGGCTGCTACGACGAAAGCGATAACTACGGCGTGTCCAATTCCGACACTGTCGAAATGCTGCCCGAGACCAACATGATCTGCGACCTCGAGACCGGCGTCTGGCTCGAGATGCGCCTGTCCGAAACGCAGCTGCGCACCAACCGCACCAGTTTCTCGGCCGGCGTCTCGACCGTCCATCTGGCGGGCCTTGCCTACCCAGTCGAGGAGCGCAGCGAGCAGCGCGACCGCGCCCTATCCGTCGCCTGCGCCTGGCCGCACGCGCAGCGGGCCGCCGCCCTTGCGCTTGAGGCCCTTGTAGGCCGCCTCGTCTGCCTCAAGGACCGCTACGGCAACATGGCCATCGGCTCGCTCCCGTCGCTCGAGAGCAGCTGCGACGAGTTCATGCGCCGCTATTCCTTCACCATCTCGCACACGAACCGGAAGGAGGCGATCACACTTGACCCGTGACGTCCGCTTCCGCATCGACGTGCTCCGGAACGGCGCGCCCATCACGCAGCTGCAATGGGACACAGGCAGCCCGCCGCAGATCATGAGCGACCGCGCCGCGAACATCCACGGCACGCTCAAGGGCAGCTTTCTTCCCAATGCCGTAGCGGCGTGGGAATCGGACGAGCTGCGGCCATGGATCATCGTAAACGGGACGGAGCACTCTCTCGGCATCTATCAGGCTGCGACCGTCAGCCAAAAAGGAAGCGCGGGCAGCACGCGCGTAGAGATCGAAGCCTACGACCGCTGCTGGCGCGTGTATACGCAAAAAACCGAGACGATCCTGCATCTTGCCGCTGGCTCGTCGTACATCACCGAGATCCGCAAGCTGCTGACAGACTGCGGCATCTCGCTCGTGATCGCAACGCCGAACGCCGCTGCGCTGGCGACAGACCGCGAAGACTGGCCAATCGGCACAAGCTACCTGACGATCATCAACACGCTGCTCTCGGAGATCAACTATGAAAGCCTCTGGTTTGACGCGGACGGCGTGTGCAGGCTCGAACCGTATCAGGAGCCGTCCGCCGCCATCATCGACTGGCGCTACGGCGTGACGGACCTGTTTCTCCCGGAGAAGCATCCGGGGCCGGACTGGTCGGACGAAACGGATATTTTTGATGCGCCGAACGTCTTCATCGTGACCTGCAACAACCCGGACATGGACGCGGCCATGGTAGCGACTGCCGTCAACGACAATCCGGCCTCCAAGAAATCCACCTTTAAGCGCGGCATGCGCATAACCTCCGTCGAGCGGGTAGACAATATCGCCTCGCAGGACGAATTGCAGGCCTACGCCGACAAGCGCCGCAACGAGTCGCTGCTTGCTACGCGCGCCATTACATTTTACACGCTCAACGAGCCGGGGCACGGCGTCGGCGATATCCTCGCCCTGACGCACGACGAGATCGGCGGAATTTACCTCGAAACCGGCTGGTCGGTCACGATGCAGGCCGGAAGCCTCATGACACACTCTGCAAAAAGGACGGTGATCGCATAATGGAGGGCATCGACAGCCTGTTTGTGACGAATATCGAGATCCCGGACGAAAACCTGCCGGAGAACTTTCTGGCGACCGTCGGCGCGGTCTATGACGACGGTCTGTCCCTCATCCTCGAGGGGCAGACCGAGGCCACGACGAAGCATTACAAGTGCAACACGTCGGCTACCTTCGCTGCGGGCGACCGCGTCAAGGTCGCGCGGATCTCCGGCAGCTATATCGTCGAGTACGTCGTAGGTCCGCCAGGAAGCGGCGGAGGTGGCGGAACCAGCGGATATCAAGACAGGATCATAAAAAACGGATATGGCGTAAAAATGAGCGGAAGCAGGTTTTTCGTCGGCATACATGGAGATGAATACATCGGCGCGGTAAACAACTGGTTTGACGGCGGGTGCTTCGGAAAAGTGTATGTGGTGAACAACGCAAACACATACGCGACGCTGGCGTGCAATAGCAGCGGAAAACTGCTGGTCAACGGAACCGTGATCGGATAGACCACAATAGGAAAGAAAAAGCCGCCCTTTCGGGCGGCAAAGAAGGAGCTGATAACGCATGATCCAGATCCACATCACCAAAGCATCTGCGCATCTGTGCTCGCCGCCGGAGCTTCTGACGGCGGGCATGGCGAAGGCCGTCAGCATCGAATTCGCGTTTTCATCCGACTGGGACGGGCTGACGAAGACCGCCGTCTTTACAAACGGCAGGGCCACCATCGACGTACTCCCGGCGAAATGGGATGGCGATACCGTGACCGTCCCGCCAGAGATTCTCGCCGTGGCGGGGCGCTATGCCCGCGTCGGCGTGTACGGCACGAACGCCTCCGGCGTCGTGCTGCCGACCGTCTGGGTGTCGCTCGGCAAGGTGCAGCCCGCGGCAGACCCGTCCGGCGACCCGGCTGCGGAGCCGACGCTCCCGATCTGGGCGCAGCTGCAGAAGCAAATCGGCGACCTGAACGATCTCAAGACCTACAGCAAGGACAACCTCGTCGCCGCCATCAACGAAGCCCGCAATTCCGGCGGCGGAGACGGCGGAGGCTATCAGATCGGCCCCGGCCTGAAGCTGGACGCCGAAACAAACACCCTGTCCGTCGATACGGCGGACGCAGTCGAAAAGGACAACACCAAGCCTGTCACCTCCGCCGCCGTGTATGCGGAGGTCGGCAACATCAACGCCCTGCTGGCGACCATCTAAAGGAGTGATTTTATGAGCACACAAACCGAAATTACCAGATTGCAGACCGCACGGAACAAGCTGCGCACATGGCTCGTCGGCCTCGGACTCGCCGCGAGCACGGACAAGCTCGGCGCGCTGGCCGACAAGGCTGCAGCCATCAAAAATCAGGGCGCGGTTGACGCCAACGTCAAGGAGGGCGAGTCCTACACCATCCCCGCGGGCTATCACAACGGCTCCGGCACGGTCAAGGGCGTCTCCGGCGGCGGCAACTACAACCTGCAGGCCAAATCCGTCACGCCGACGAAGGAGCAGCAGTCCGTCACACCAGATCAGGGCTATTACGGCCTGTCCGGCGTGACCGTCGGCGCGATCCCGGAAAACTATCAGGACGTCTCCGCCACGACCGCCGCGCCTGCCGACGTGCTGGCGAATAAAGTCTTCATCGACGCGGACGGCGTAACGCAGGCAGGCACCATGCCGGACAACGGCGCGGTCGAAAAGGTTCTGGACGCTACGACCGGCAATCAGGAATACACCGTCCCGGCGGGCAAGCACTCCGGCGCGGGCAAGGTAGCCATTGCGCTGGAAACCAAGTCCGCCACGCCTGCCGAGGCCGCGCAGGACATCACGCCCACGAAGGGCAAGGTTCTCGGCAAGGTAACCGTCGGCGCGATCCCGGCCAAATACAAGGACGTTTCCGGCGTCACGGCCGCAGCCGCTGACGTGCTGGACGGAAAGTTCATCGTGCTGGCCAATGGCAGCAAGGTAGAGGGCACCATGGCCAACAACGGCGCGATTGCAAAGACCATCGACGGCCTCACGCAGACCAGCGTAGCCATTCCCGCAGGCTATACCTCCGGCGGCACAGTCGGCCTGACAGACGACATCGAAAACGCCCTCGCCGCGATTTAAAGGAGGAACAGACATGAGCGTACAGACAGAAATCGACCGCATTATAACGGCAGTCGGCGCGGCGTATGACGCAGTGGAGGCCAAAGGAGGCACAGCCCCTGCGGCACAGACCATCGAAGGGCTTGCCGCAGTAATCGGTACGATTCAGACCGGAATCGCTCTGCAGCTGATCGTAACAGTATCTGCCGGTGCGACGGTCACGGCGACAAACGGCTCCAAAACGATAACCGGAACATCTGACAGCACCGGAGTTTGTACGCTTACCGTTCCGGAGATCGGCACATGGAGAGTATCCGCTACGCTGGACGGGAAAACATCTGACACAAAAGCCGTAGCTATCACGGACAGCTACGCGGTGTCGCTTAATTTTGTATATCCGACACTGAATAAAAATACTTGGGAAACAATAAAAAATATATCCGACGCGGGACAGGGCGCGAACTATTGGAGCATTGGCGACCGAAAGGCGGTAACGCTAAACGGCACGGTTGGACATCTTACACTATCTAATTACACAATATACGCATTTGTCATTGGATTCAACCATAATGCGAGCCTAGAAGGGGAAAACCGTATTCATTTCCAGTTAGGCAAAACGGCGCTCTCCGGCGGTACGGACGTGTGTTTCTGCGACAGTTACTATACCTCGCCCGTTTCGACAACCGGCTATTTCTCTATGAACAGTAGTGCAACGAACTCCGGCGGATGGGCGAGCTCGCAAATGCGTACAAATATTTGCGGGACAAGCCTCTCGAGCTATTCCGGAACGATTATCGCAGTCATTCCGGCGGCGCTCCGTGCAGTCCTAAAGTCCGTTACCAAGTACACGGACAATACGGGAAATAATAGCACATCCGCGAGTGCGGTCACGGCGACAAAGGATTACTTTTTCCTCCTCTCGGAGTTTGAGGTTTTCGGGAGCATTTCGAGAGCAAACTCGAACGAGGCGAGTAAGCAAGCGCAGTACGCCTATTATTCCGCTGGAAACAGCAAGGTAAAGTACAAGCACAACGGAACGAGCACCGCCGCTCGTTGGTGGCTCCGTTCTCCGCTTGCGAGCAGCTCCGACGGTTTCGAGAATGTGAACACCAACGGGACAGTCGAAGACCGCACCGCGCGCGCTTCCTTCGGCTTCCCACCCGGCTTTTGCGTATGAGGGAAAAGCGCATGGAGTATATCGTGTATAAGCGTTTCCGCGGAGCAGGAATAGATGGAGAATTTAATCTCCGGTACGGAACTGTGGTATCGGAGATCGAAGGGTTCCTGTTTGCAGCGGACGGCAGGCGGATATGCGCCACAACGTCTGAAAACGGATGGGAGCATTTCAGGCCGAACACGCAGGAAGGAGAAGAGCGGCAAGAAATGCTTGAACTTCTCTATCGATGGTACGAAAAGCACGGCTGCGGTGAAGACTTTACGGATGACAAATGGCCGGGGCAGGAAAACGGGTACTGGAAAAACCGGCTGCGTACCGCAAGCACAGAGCGATTAGAGAAAATTTATCAAGAGAAATTTGGAGGGATACCATGTATGCAGTAAAACAGGACGGCGCGTTTGCCGGGTATGCGGACAGTATTGTGCCCATCCGACTGCACGGCAACGGTTGTTATGTCCCGTGCAAGGAAGATCAGGCAGAAGGATTTTGCGCTAAGATGGCTGTGACTATTGCAGATGAAGAAGGGAATGAGCATCAGGTGCTTTCTGACATGGTGTTTCATCTCGCAGACCATACGCTGAAAGGCACTGAGCCAGAAGGCAGTTATGATGAAATGGGCGCGGCATTGCCACTCACAGATGCGGAAACCGCCGCTAAGATTCTGCTCGGGGAGGCGGACTGACATGAGCACGTATACCGAGCGGGCGCGGGCGCTGCGCCCCTATATCATCAAAAGCGCAGCCAGTCTCACCGACGCCGACGCGAGTCTCGCACCAGAGCTTTTCACCCGCCTGACCGGCTCCGGCAGCCTCGTCAAAGCCGGCATGCGCATCAACTGGGGCGGCACCATCAAGCGCGCCGCCTCCGACCTCTGGGACACGGCCCAGAACACCCCGGACGCCGCCCCGGCCCTCTGGGAGGACATCGCCTACAAACAGGGCTACAGGATCATCCCCGAGACCATCACTGCCGGTCTCGCCTTTGCCAAGGGCGAAAAAGGCTGGTGGCAGACTGAATTGTACGAATCCCTGCTGGACGCCAACGTCTGGACCCCGTCCGTAAACCCGGACGGGTGGAAGAAGATCACGGAAGAAGGTACATAGCCATGGACGCTGCAACCATCATCGTCACCCTCGTCTGCGCCGCGCTTGGCTCATCCGCGCTGACGGCGGTAGTCAATGCCATCGTCAGCGCGGTTCAGAAAAAGCGCGGCAAGGCCACATCGCAGGATGAGCATCTCGGCGAGATCGACAAAAAGCTCGACAAGATGCAGACGCATCAGAACGAGCAGTATCTCGCAATTCTCCGGCTCACGATCATGAGCGAGGAAATGCCAATGGCCGAGCGTTTGATCGCCGGGCAGAAATACGTCACGCTCGGCGGGAACGGCGACGTGAAAAAATTCCTGCACCAGCTGGAGGCGCAATGCGGACATAGCAGTGCGCAATAAATTGGGAGGCAGATATGCGGGTAAAAGGCAAGTGGAGCAAGGGCGAAATGGCGCGAACCATCGTCGTGTATCTGCTCCAGCTCATCACAACGGTAATTGTCTGGGCCTGCGCTCTGAAAACCGTCGCCGTCCTAATTGCAGTCATCCGCAGCCCGGAGCTCGGCGCGTCGATCGACCTGTCCGACGTGCTCGGCTTTACCGGCTGGGCAACCATCACAGAGCTTGGCCTGCTTGCCTTCAAGCGGGTTTTTGCGAAGAAAAATGAAACAGTCGAATAGCGAAAGGAGTAATTACATATGGACTACACACAGATCATCTCGGCAGTGATCGCGCTCATCAGCGCGCTCGTTTCGGCATTTTTGATCCCGTGGCTCAAAACCAAGATCGACGCGGACAAGCTGCAAACGCTCCGCACTTACGTTGAGATCGGCGTAAAGGCAGCGGAGCAGCTGTACACCGCGACGGACGGCGCGGCGAAAAAGGCGTATGTCGTGAACTTCCTCGCCGAGAAGGGCATTCAATTTGATGTGGAAACGATCGATAAGCTGATCGAGGCCGCCGTGCTGCAGCTGCACCACGAGTTGTACGGGAGTGAGCGGGCATGAGTTACGTTATGAGAGCGTCCGAGCTTGTAAAAAAGCACATCGACGTTGCAAAGAATTACAAAACCGTGTACATGTGGGGCTGCTTCGGCTCTCCGGTCACGGATGGGATCATCACTGAGAAGGCAAAGCAATACCCGGACTGGTACGACGCCGCAAAGCAGGCCAGATTCCGCGGGCTGATCGGAAAGGGCTACTTTGGTTTTGACTGCGTGAATCTCACGAAGGGGATCCTGTGGGGCTGGAACGGCAACAAAAACGCCTACCACGGCGGTGCCCGCTACGCCGGAAACGCCGTCCCGGACGTCTCCGCAGACGGTATGATTGCCAAGTGCAAGGACGTATCCGCATCCGGCTGGGACAAGCTCGTCCCAGGCGAAGGCCTGTGGATGCCCGGCCACTGGGGCCTGTACATCGGAGACGGCTTGGCCGTTGAGTGTACGCCCATCTGGGATAATGGCGTGCAGATCACCGGCGTCGGCAACATCGGCGTCAAGGGCGGCTACAACAGCCGTGTATGGCAGAAGCACGGCAAGCTCCCGTGGGTGGACTACGACACGGAAACCGTCGATAAGGCCGTCGAGGACGCCAAGAAGACCATCAAGGCAAAGGCCGGACTTGCGGACAACACGATCAAATATCTCGCCGACTACAAGTACGGCGATGATCTCCTGAAAAAACTGGCTGCTGCCATGAGATAAAACCTGCCAGGCGGCGGGCCGAAGGGAGTGACAGCAAATAACTGCGCGGCTGGCTCTGCCGAAGGAGCTGGAACACCTCACGCGCAGCGACTGGGAGCGCGTCACTGACGAGGGACTTTTGGACGTGATCGATCAGCAGATCGTGAATCTTTATATCGTGCGCAGGCTCCCGCAGATGGACGCCGCCGCCGAGATCGGCATCGACCGCAAAACCATCTCCCGCCGCCTGCCGCACATCTACAATACCGCCCGCCGTCTGACACAAGGAAACCCGCCCTGAGCATACGCTCCGGGCGGGCTTTTTTACATTCAAATCATATTTTTTCAGTCGAAGGTTGCTCTGCTGGCATGTTCTGCCGCATATACGCATCGATCCATTTGCGAATCAGTTCATTCGGGGTAGTGCCATTGGCTTTCGCCGTAGCCTTAAAGGTTTCCGCGATCTCCCGCTTGAGCTTGCAGGAGATCACGGACATGTTCTCAGCGTCCCACTTGTTGCGAGCGCGGCGCTGGGTGTCAGTCGGCATAGCATACCTCCCACGCGCAGATGTTCGCCGCATTCAACGCGGCAGAAATCAGTGCTTCGGCGTCCACGCCCAGAACGCCGGAGATGGACCGCAGAACGCCCAAGACATCCTCCGAGGTGTCAACGGACGCATCGTCCATTGTGCCGTCGGAAAAGCGCCAGCAGAAGCCGTCAGCGGTCACGGAAAAATACACGCGGCTGCCAAAATCGCCGCAGGACGTGTCGTCAACCTCGACGGTGACAAGCTGGCCGTTGTTAAGGTCTGCAACGACACCGCCGGAAAACTGCCAGTAACCTCCGCCATTATTTGCAGTGTCCAGGTTACAGTGGGGATTTGTCTGCGCTCCCCACGCGGAAACGATATTAAACATGTCAGCCATCCTCCAATTTTTTTGTCGTGTTTGTTTTGCTTTGTGTCTATGGTTACATTATATACTGTATTACCGTATATGTCAAGGGGTTTTCAAAATATTTTATAAAAAAACAAAAAGCCACGCAAATGGTACACAAACGCCCCGGAAGTGTCCCGCAGATGTCCCCCTCGAGAATCGGGGAAGCGGTAGACTGAGGATAGGAGCTGGCCAGCTTACTTATTTTTACCGGAGGTATTTTTTTATGGAATACGCAAGCAATGGCAAGGCCAATGCGGCCCTGACCACTGGCATCATCGGCACGGCAGGTGTCGGACTCGGCCTGCTGGGCAATCTGCTGGGCGGCGGCTTTGGCGGCTGGGGAGCAAACCCGGCTGCGGCTGCAATGGTAGCGGGCGCAGCGTGCAGCGAAAACATGCCGGTCACGCGCTACGATCTCGACCGGGAGCAGAAGCTGTCCGCGAAAGACAGCGAGATTGCGCTGCTCAAGGCCAACACGTACAACGACCAGAAAATGGTGGAGATGTACGGTTATATCGACGGGCAGCTCAAGGACGTCCGTGAGGCACTGTGCAAGCAGGCCGTCCACAACCAGCGCACCGAGGACAGCTTTACGCTCGTCAAGCAGGATGTGGACTGCGTCCGCAAGGAGGCGCTGGACGCCGTGAAGATGGAGGCCGAGCGGCGCTGCTGCGGTGACAATTCCATCGTGACGTATGTCAACGCGACCTTTTACCCCAAGCAGGTCGCCGACGTCACGACCGGAACCGCAACGACGGCGCAGTCGCTCTACAACCCGATCCCGAAGTGCGGGTGCTGCAACGGCTAAACGCAAGGGGCGGCAATAGCCGCCCCCATCCTTAAAGGAGGACATCTATAATGACAGTGACGATAGATCAGGCATTAAATGGCTTAGAGCGATTCGCGAATAGCGAACTGATTCCACGGCTACCGGAAGGTATTGGCGTGGCTGCGGCTATACTTATGCGGATGGCAAAGGACGGCGGGAAAGAGCGGCTGCTTGCAATGAAAGACAATTTCTTTGTGCAGCTGACTGGGGCGCTTGACGAGGAGGGAAACGTCGACATCGATCGTTTATACAAATACGCTCGGGATGAGATCGACGGGAAAAAGATTAAGCTGTTTTCAATCAAGGACAAAGATATGCGGTTTGACGTGACAGACGTAGACAAGCTTTACAAATATATTCAGGAGGTGTGAGCATGAAAGAGTATATGGAGAAGCTTTATCACAAGCTGCACGAGGCCATGGAGAAACCTGTGACGCTGGGCAGCGCGGAGGAGGTCGGCCTGTACGCGAAGACGATCAGAAGGCTGGAAAAGCTGCACGGGCACCACGACGAGCCGGAGACGGCCACATTTGATCGAGAAACGGCGATACAGTGGGCCGAGCACATGCAGAATGCCGACGGCTCGACGGGCCCGCACTGGACGATGGAACAGACAACGGCCGTTGCCGAGAGCATGGGCATTCAGGCACCTGTGGTCCCACACTGGGCGTGGGGCGTAACCATGAACATGATGTACTCGGATTACTACCAAGTAGCCGTAGAATTCGGTCTCAACCGCCCGGAATTCTACGCCGCCCTGGCAAAGGCGTTTTTGCTCGACAAGGACGGCCCCGGCCCGGAGCGAAAGCTGATGGAGTATTATGAGCATATCGCAAAATAAAAAAATACCCTCTCCAATCCGGAGAGGGTATTTTCATCTCTGCACGATCATCCCAATAACACCATTTACAAATATGATGTGTTCGGATAAGTGCATATCTGGTACACCGGACGCGCCGAAATCCGAAACGGAAGGCGGCGCGAGGGCGAGGGCGTCGGCGTAGGTTACTTGGGAGGAATCGGCTACATTCAGGAATAATTTGAACGAATCATCGTACAGATAGATCGCGTTTACGAATAAATCTATGACTTTTTTGCGGTATTCCAGATCGGATCGGTCGCCAGTGCGGAACTGGTTGAGCCATACGACGATGTCCTCTTTTCTGATCTGGACGCGGCTGGCGATGCGGAGAGATGCAAGATCAGCCTCCAGCGCCTGCTTTCGGGCCTCGGCAGTTTCAATGCGCTCGTTGATCCTGCGGCGGGCAGCTTCCGCCGTTGCGGAGATCAGCGCGTCGACAAGCTGATCGATCTCCTTGTCGGCGTCGCGGATCTGCTTTTCGAGCGGTTTAATGCCGGAAGCGTCGTAGCTTTTTTGATATTCCGCCACAACACGCTCGGCTGCGCCGTCGATCCAGCTGTCCGTCAGGACGCACGAGCCGATATAATCCACAATACTGGCTTCGAGTTCGTCCTTGCGCTCATTGCGCTTTTTGCAGGTGTGCTGCTTCTTCCGCGCCGCGCAGGTGTAATAATAATACGTCGCACCGTGCCTGCCGCGCCCGCACTCCCCTATCATCGGCGCGCCGCACTCGCCGCAAAACAATTTTCCGTGCAGCAGGTATTCCACCTTCGCCTTTGCATGGCCGGGGGCCTTGGAATTCGCCTTGAGCCGGTCGCGCACGCGCTTTTTTAGCTCCTTTGATACGATGGCCGGGAATGCGTCCTCGATCACGATCTCGCCGAGGTAGTCGTACCTGCCGACATACCGCTCGTTTGCAAGGATACGCTTTACCGAGGCTAATGTGAGCGGGTTCCCGCGCTGGTTACGGTAGCCGAGCCGCGCACAGTCGGCCACGATCTGCTTTTGCCCGGCACCGTCAGCGTACTGCTCATGGATAAAGCGGACGATGCGGGCTTCGTCCTCGTTGATCTCGTACTGCTTATTCACGACGCGGTAGCCGAGCGGGGCGAGGCCGCCGAGGCTCAGGCCCTTCTCGGCGTTCTGGCGCATTCCGCGACGGACATTCTGGGCAAGCTGGCGGGAATATTCCTCTGCCATGGCCTCCAGGATCGCCTCGAGTAGCACGCTCTCGCTGCTGTCGCCGACGCCCTCAGTGACGGACAGGACGCGCACGCCATTCGCGCGCAGTTTCTTTTTGTAGATCGCGCTGTCGTACCGGTCGCGAGAAAAGCGGTCGAGTTTCCACACAAGCACAAAGTCAAAAGCGCGCTTTGCGCTGTCGGCGATCAGCCGCTGGAATTCCGGCCGCGTTTCGGCGTATCGACCGGACAGCGCCCGGTCGCAATATTCGCCGACAACGCGGTATCCGCGCTGCTGCGCGTATTCGCGGCATTTGGCAAGCTGGCCGTCTATCGATTGGTCGTTTTGCCCGGCGGAAGAATACCGGGCGTAGATCACGACGTTGGCAAGATTCAAATTATCCACAAAAGCCTCCAAAGATACCGCTCCGGCTGATCGGGCCGGGGCGGTAATTTTCATGTGCGGATCCAGCCGATCGATGGGATGAGCACGTCGGCCACAAGCGCAAGGGCGCACAGCAAAAGAATACCCAAGAGGATGAGCGTCACAAGCCGGTGCATGCGCAGGGATTTCTGCTGCTGGGCAAGCTGCGCGCGAAGCGCTGCGGTCTCGGCACGGAGTTTTTCAGCATCGGAAGTCTCGGCAGGCTCGTCATGCGGGATGCCGAAATAGTCGTCCATAGAAACACCCATCTCCCGGCAGATCGGGCCGACCGTGTAAACAGACGGATTTTTGATGTCGCCGCGAAAGAACTGGGAGACGGTGCCGACGGAAAGGTCGGTATTTTCGGCGACGTCCTGATTTGTTTTGTGCGGAGTGATCGTCTGCTTCTGCTCACGGCATAAATCAGATAATTTTTCCTTCAAAACATATCATTCCCCCAAAAAAAGCAAGACGTCTGACTGCAAAAAGCAACTGCCATATCTTTACAAGTATACCGTGGACAGGCTACACTAAAGTTACAGACGGCTCCCGGTCGCCTGCGCAAGCAAAAGCCCGCGCCGTTGTTCGGCCAGCGGCGCGGGCGAATCTCAAAAGCCGAGTGCGTACATCAGGCTCGGAATGACGCGCAGAATCAAGAAGCAGCCGGCACACAGCGCAAGCGCAACAACGATCACGATCTTTCGCACCTTGCGCGGCCCGGCGACGGCCTCCTCGTATTCCTCGGGCGTTAAACCATCCGTATACTCATCATAGAGCGGGCGGCCTGCATCATCTGGAAATTTGTTATCATAGATTCGGCAAAAATCAACCAGCGTGCCAATGCCCCAAAAGCCGAGCGTAAAGAGCCAAAGAAGCCCCGTCCAGATCTTGCCGACATAAAACCGGTGCGCCCCAAGGCCACCAAGAAAAATGCAAAGCAGCAGAGCAGTCGAGCGCTTTTTCCGCGCCGGTGCGGCCTGCACCTGCACGCGGGCCTCCGCCTTTGCCTGATCGCGGATATAATTCACGGTGCCGCAGCCGCAGTGCGGACAGATCAAAGCCTCGTCGTCGATCTCTTTGCCGCATTTGTTACAGTACATAAGCCCTCCTACGGATTGCAATCCTTACACGGCGAATACAGAGCCGCAGCCTCGGCGCGGGTGCCGGTGTAGCTGCTGCGGTTTGCATAGTCCATCTGGCGGATGTGGTAGCAGCTCGCCAGATGGAAAACGCCGCTGGATGTATTTACGATAAATGTCTGCACGTTTTCGCTCGTCGAGGCGGAGATCTGCGGAGCCTCGGCGGGCAGCGTGCCGGGGATATAGGATACAAATTTACCGATGATCGGTTCCAGCGGCTCTACATCGAGCGGGTCGCCGCCGATGCTGGCATAATACTCCGCCTGCGCTTCGGCCTGCTCCACGTCTGTGTATTCCCCGCTGCCGGAGAACGCCGGGTCTGCGGCAGGAAGCACAGCAGCATCCGCAGCCGCGCGAAGCTCCGCGGGCGAAGCCCTGTAGGAGCGGGCGGCGGAAATAACCTCCGCAAGATTCAAAAGCCCAATCCATCCGGCAACAGCCAGTACGCAGCAGACCAGCACAAGCAAAACCTTGCGCCATGCTTGCCTCATGGCAAAACCTCCAATTATTATAAGATAGTTTTGTAAAATCTCATAATTGTAATTTTAGAACAGATGTTCTATGATAATCGTGCGATGAAAAGGAACATCTTATCTAAATTGTAAATCAAATGGAAGAAAACCTCAACGGCAATAGTAAACAAAAAATAGAAGAGATTTTTGTGGAAGAATGGAGGCACTTATGGAAATGGAACGGAATTTGCTGCTGAAAGAGATCAAACGCCTGCTGCGGCTGGCCACAGATGCGGATCTGGATCTGATCTGGCGCTTTATGCGGACGCTGATCACATAGGCGCGGGAATAAAAAATAGGCCGGGGACGGTTATTCGTCCTCGGCCATTTTTTTTGCGATCTCAGCCAGCAGCCGCCACTCGTCGGCGCTGAGTTTGCTGATGATCGATACGAACCGCTTGCGCGGCGCGTCGTCGGGATCGTGCATCACGACGCCCATAAACTCCGCAATCTCCTGATTCCGTGTCAGCTTTTGCCGCATTTCGCCCTCGCCGGTGCGGAGCCACGTCTCGCTCACATTATATTTCCGGCAAATATCCGCTATCGTGCGGTCGCTTGGCTGAGACTTGCCAGAACAGAGCATGGAAACAAATGCGGACGAAACGTGCAGATCTTCGGCAAATTTTGTTTTTGTAATGCCGAGCGTATCAATCAGGGAGCGAAGTCGATCCTGAAAAGTTTGCATTGAATCCCTCCTTTATGTAACCAGCTTAACACACAGACAACCAAAAGTCAAGAAAAATATTAAGTTAATTAAAAAATAGGGCTTGACAAGTTAATTAGCTTAGTGTATGATGTAAGCAGCTTAAGAAATTGCTAACACACTTACAAAAATGTGAGGTGAGACAAATGTCCGAGAAGGAAAAGCAGGCAATCGAAAACCTGAACAAAAGCACCGAGAAGCTGACGCCCGCGCAGATGCAGCGCCTGAGCGATATCGCCTATGGCATGGCGCTGGCGAAGGAAGGCAAGCAGGAGGAACGGAAGGAGGCGTGAGCATGATCGCCGTTTTTGGGAAACGGGGGCCGGATGGGAGATTTCTCCCCGGCGAAACTTTTGAATTTAAGCATCCCGGCGAAGAAAACGGCGAACCCGTGATCGACGCCTTTGCCCGCTGGGCGGCGGAACGATACCGCCGGGAACAGGAACAGAAGGAGGAGAAGAAGACGTGATAAAGCTGACCGTCGAGGATTATTGCCAAAACTGCCCGCTGTTTGAAGCGGCGGTGACAAAACTGACGGCATACGGGAGCACATGCGAGAGGCACGCTGAGGGCTTCGCGGATACAGAGATCAAATGTGAGCACGCAGAGCGCTGCGCAGCCATCGCGGGACGGATCAGAAAGGAGCTTGGAAATGGATGATTTCCTCAAGTTTTTTGCCGAGAAGGTGAAGACCTACCCGATGCACCTTGAGATCACCTACAGCAAGGTGACGGACTGGGGCGTCCGGGTGTGGCGGAGGGGAACTGCCTACGACGGGGACGACGAAGAACTCGTCAACGTCCAGGACTGCGACGCGGAGCTGTGCTTCGCAACCGCGCAGGTGCAGCTGAAAAACTGGCTGCTGGAACACGAAGGAGGCTATTAACCATGGCAAATGCCCGTACATACACCCTGACGCTGGATGCACAAGAGCTGCATGATCTGATCGAGGCGGCGATAGTGTGTGAGTGCCAGGCGGCGCAGATCATAAACGGGCTGAAGCGCAAGGGGCTGGACCTGGACGCGCAGAAGCTCGTGACACAAAACGCCCGTCTGGCGCGGCTCGTCAGGCGGATGCAGGAAGCGAAGGAGGATAAGCGGAGTGGTTAAGCTGATGCTTACAGCTGAGCAATGGGTCAACTTGAAATTTGTGGTGGAAATGGCGTCGATCAGAGCCAACCTTGCGGCGACCGAGCATGAAAGACGCGCTGCAACGGCAACCGGAGAAAGAAGGCCGCCTGCTGTATATCTCGCGGAAAGCTACAGAAAAGAGGCCGAAATGTGTGAACGCATGGAGGCGCTGGTAAAATCGGCGGAATTTGTGCCGGAGACAAAGGAGGATAAGCGGAATGCGGAAACTGATTCTCAGCGGAGACGATTGGTTTGAGCTGAAGCACACGCTGGAGCTGCTTGTGATCGCGACCCACAATGAGGCCGAAGCGCTCGCCGCAGCCAAATTTGAGAACGAGGAAATGACCGAACGGGCTGCGCACCTCGCAAAGTGCGACCGGGAAAAGGTGAAGAAATACAAGCGACTTCTGGCGCTGGTGAAATCGGCAGAACGGATGCCGGATACGAAGGAGGACGCAGAATGAGAACGAATCTTGCAGAGCGGCTCGGGTATGAGCCGGAGGAATCGACCGAGGAGCGGCAGGCGCGGCTCCGGGAGGCATACCAGACGCGCAAGGCCATGCGGCGGCTGGCGCGGCTTGGGTGCTGCTGGCTGTCGGGCGTGGCGTTCGCGCTGTGCATCATCGCGGGCTGCGCCCACGCGGCGGAGATCGCCGCCGTCCTCGGCGGCGTGTCGCTGACGACGTTCTTCACAGGGATATGCCTGTGAAGGAGCGGAAGATCACGGTCGACTTCCGCCCTGACCAGCTGGCGGACGTGATCGATGCGGTGAACGCCTACGCGGACGACCTTGCGAACGACCGGGAGCTGCTGTGCAGCATGGAGCGCGTCGACTACGAAACGGCGAATGATCTGCTCGAGCAGCAGACGCGGCTGCAGAAGCTGGCGTACTGGCTGATGAAAGAGCAGGACGAAGCCACATGACGGCGCAGATCTACGTGCCGCGCATGCGGCAGATCCCGCCGCCGTGCGCGAAGGACTGCCCCGGCCGGGAGCCGGGATGCAGCGCGCGGTGCTGCAGCTGGACGCTCTATGAGAGCATCCGGAATTACATTTACGACGTCAATCACAAGGACAAACTCAGTCTGGAACCAGACAGAGCCGCCGCCCGGCAGTTTGAGCGGGCGGCAAACAAAGACAGGAGGGGCAAAAGCTATGCGGCAAAATAGCATCGACTACCCGGGCGAGCGTCCCGCGAGGCGCGCGGATATCGTCGAGCAGCCGGGATATACCGGCAAGCATTATTTCGTGGTGAATTACGCGGGGCGTCAGCTGACGGTACACGCCGCGGACGAAACGGCGGCCCTTTTTTGGGCGGCCAAGCGCTGGGGCTACAGCTTCAAGCGGCCGGAATACCACCAGACAGCCAGCGTGGCCAAGCTTGGATATCAGCCGGACAGGATGTTCGGATAAAAAATGCCCTCGCCCGGTTCCAGCCGGACGAGGGCAGAGAAGCCTACACTTCCCCGTAACAAGTTAAGTACAAGGAGAGTATACCATGAAAAATCCATATTTGCAAGAGGTAACGGAGATCATCCGCAAGCAGCAGGGGCCGCGCGGCCCGGTGTGGATGTGCGGCGAGCAGCTGCTGGAGATGATCGCGCCGGATGAGGCGGCGGCAAAGCTGGTGCTGGACGATCTGAAGCACGGCGGCATGAGCCTCGAGGATTGCGAGGCGAAAATCAGAGAATTCGCATACACATACAAGAATCGAGGCTGCTGCACCGGCCCGGAGGCCGAGAAGATCATCCGCAAATACTTTGGCCTGCCGGAGCAGACGGCCGCGCCGAAGCCGGAACCTTCCGTACCTCCCGCGCCGGCCGGAAACATCGTGAATATGGAGGACTTCTTCGGATGAGCGAACAGATCGATTATGAGGAGCGGCTGCCGCGCCAGCCGTCCGAGGGTGCGCTGGACTGGTGCATCCGGACAAAATTCAAGTACGAATACGCGATCTACCGGGATACATATTATCGCGATCCGCTGACCGGCATACGCGAAAACGCTGTGTCCGTGACCTGCACGGCCTGCGGCGGCAGCTGGATCGCAGAAAAAGTCAAAGGCGCAGACTGCGGCAAAGGCTGGGCGCCGTTCGGCTTCGTGGAGGGCATCATGCAGATCGGCCCGGAGGACAAATTCCGCTGTCCGAAGTGCGGCGCGGAGCTCCGGGCAAAGCACATCGGGCAGCTGTCACGGGCCGGGATCGACGACAACATCTATTTCTGCGAACCGTGGCAGCTGGGGAGCAAATTCGTCCTGCTAGGCTGGCGGGCGGAGCGGAACATCGGCAAGGACGCGCAGAAAGTTTACCGGATGTGGCCGTATGAGGCGTATGTATTTGAGCAGAAAAAGACCGTCCGGCTGACAGGCTATCAGAAATTCATGAACACGATCCGTTATTTTGACAGCTGGCGGCAGGTGAAGCGATGTGACGACAGATGGGGCAAGACGCTGAATGAAAACTGGTTCTGCAAGCCGGAAGATCTATCCGGCACGACCATTGAGAACGCCGCTCTGCCGCAATACATGAAAGCGGCCGGAGACGAGGCGCGGCCAGTTGCGTATCTGCGCCTCTGGCAGAAGCACCGGAACATCGAGAATCTGATCGTGCAGGGCTGCGGGGGCATGGTCGCAAGGGCGATCGCGTGGGATACGCAGAGCTGGGACTACTGCGGCGGGCACAGCGCAAAGCTGGAATGGGTAGACTGGAAGCAGAAGCGCCCGGCCCGGATGCTGGGGCTGGACAGGCAGGAATTCGCGCTCTGCGTCCGGGAGAAATGGACGCAGAACGATCTTGCGAAATACAAGATGGTGCGGGCGTTTGAGCCGGTACGGCTGCCGGAGGACTGGAACCTGATGAAAAATCTGCAGATCTACAATCTGAACAAGTTGTGCAGCGAAAAAGCATTGCTGCCGGACGCCGTGGGCGGAAAAAGCATGCAGCTCTGGCGCGGCCGGCTGACCGTCATGCGCTGCCTGCGGTATCTGGAACGGCAAAAGTCCGACATCACAACGCTGCTAGACTACTGGAGTATGGCCCGCCGCGCCGGGCTTGACCTGCGGGATGAGCACGTCCAGCTCCCGAAAAGCCTCAAGCGCGAGCACGACCGGCTCGTGGAGGCGGAGCGGATCGCGCGGAATGAGGAAGAAAAGCGCAGGAAGCAGGCCGAGATCGAAAAGCGCCGCCCGGCATTTGAGAAGGTCGTCGCGCCTCTGGAGGCGTGGGCCTGGGAGGACGCTGGGATCTGCATCCGGCCTGTCCGCACAGAGGAAGAGCTGGCCGACGAGGGCAGTGCCCTTCAACACTGTGTCGGAACCTACGGCGCGACCGTGGCGCGCGGAGAAAGCTGCATTTTCTTCATCCGCCGCGCGGACGCGCCGGACAAGCCGTGGGACACGCTGCAGGTGGAACTGAAAACGGTGAAAGAGCTTCAGAACCACGGCCTGCGGAACTGTGCGCCGACGAAAGAAGTGCAGGAATTTGTAGACAGATGGCTCGAACACATCCGGCGGATGAAACGCGCCGGAGCGAAAACGAAAAAGGAGGCAGCGGCATGAGTGAACAGAATCTGATGGTATCCCCGGAAAAGCTGGGCGCGGAGATCCGCGAGCTGACCCGGCAGGCAAAGGCCATGACGCTTTACTATGGCGTCGAGATCGGCCGGCGGCTGGAGGCCGCAAAGAGCATGGTCCCGTATGGCGGCTGGGGCGCGTGGCTGAAGGAAAACACGGAGTTTTCTCAGGCAACCGCGACCAGATTTATGCGGGTATTCAATGAATATGGCGCGGCGCAGATCGGCATTTTCGGGGCTGTGCCAGAATCGTCAACGTTGCAAAATCTCAGTATTTCCAATGCTTTGCGGCTTCTGGCCGTGCCGGAAGACGAGCGCGAGGAATTTGCCGAAGCAGTCGATGCAGAGAATCTTTCCGCCCGGGAACTGGAAAAAGCAATCAAGGAGCGGGACGCCGCCCGGCAGGAGCGTGAAAGCGCCCTGCGGCAGGCAAACAGCGATTCCCTTCGCGCCGAGAACGCGAAAAAAGAGGCGCAGGAAGCCTATGAGAAGCTGCGCGGCATGGAAGATGAGCTGACCGCCGCGAAGGACGAGGCCTGCCGCATGGCGGACGAGCTGGAAGCGCTCCGGAATCGCCCAGTCGAGGTCGCTGTCCAGCGCGACGAGCAGGCAATCCGGGACGCGGAGGCCAAGGTCCAGGCGCAGGCGGAAACGGAGCTGCGCAAAAAGACCGACGAATGGCGGAAGCAGACCACAAAGACCGAACAGGAGATCGAGCGCGTCCGCAAGGAGGCGGAGAGCCTGAAGCAGCAGCTGACAGCGGCAAAGGCAATGGCGGAAGCCGCCTCTTCGGACGCGGAAAAGGAGCGTCTGACCGGAGAGATCGAGGATCTGCGCAGAAAGCTTGCCATGTCCGACAAGGACGTAACGGCCGCGCACCTGCATTTCAGCCAGTGGCAGGCGGCATTCAACCAACTGACGCAGGCTGTCAGCCGCATCGAGGACGAGGACAAGGTCGGAAAGCTCTGCGCAGCCATCCGCGCCCAACTGGCCGCGTGGGGGAAGGCAATGGAGGGCACGCCATGACAGAAAAGGAAATCGTGCGGGCGCTGCGGTGCTGCGCGAAGGGGCTTGGACACGACGACGCGTGCGAAAACTGCAAGATCGGAGAAATCCAAGATCGGCGGGAATACATCGAGTTTGCGGCTGCTAACGCAATCGAGCGCCTGACCGCCGAGAACGCAGACCTGCGCAAGGAGATCGAGTGGAAGGACACGGGGCTTGAACCGGAAGCAGTAGAAACGGTTAAGCTTGCGCTGGCCGCAAGGCACATGGTTGATCTCGAAACGCTCAACAATACGCCAATCAGCAGGCTTGTAGAGCTTGCCGAGGCCGATAAGGACGGGCGCGTGGTCGTGCTGGCACATGAGGAAAGAACGTTAGATTTTTCAGTAAAATACACTGAAATATGCGCGTTGTACCATTTTTGCATCGATCTTGGAATCAAATGCACGATAGAGCGCCTGCACGACGGCTATGCAGTGCGTTTCCCGGACGGAAGTGACTTCGCACAGCACCATGGCACATATGGCGGGACGGAAGGATGCGTTGAACCGGCTATCGGGGACCATGAATTTGACTATACTGCAGTCGGCTTGAACTTAGCGAAGGAGCTCGTGAAGAAACACAAAGGCAAATTGGAGGGCAAGAAGAATGGATGAAACATACTTTACCGCATTTATGGAGGACTTGCCGCCTGAAAAGCAGGCTGAGGGTCTGGGCGTTCAGGCCGCCGTAATCCTCGGCGAATGCTTCCGGTGCAAAGACTATGCACGATGCTCCACAGACGAGACGTTCAAGTTCCCGGCAGATGCCGCCTGCATGGTGCGCAGGGATATGGTTTTGAAGGAATGGGGATTGGAGGGCAAGACGGATGGCTAAGTGCATAACCAAAGCGCAGTTGAGCCAGCTCTATCAGACTCAGCTCTTCGATAACGACGAATATCTGAGACTCTTAAAAGAGTTTGCAGGAATAGAATCCCGGCCGACCACGGAGTACAACCACTACGACGAAAATGGTGAGTTTATTGGTAGCAGCGTGGACACCGATCTTTGTGACCTGCTGGACGAGGCTGGTGTGGAGGTGCGGGACGATGGGGCAACATAAGCACAACCCGACCGCTATTGCGGCGGCAAAAGGCGAGCTGCCGCCGAAGAAGCGAGAGCCGCATCTGACCAAGAGGCAGGCAGAAGTGCTGCTACGGAAGAAAATCCTCGATCTGATACCTGGATCGTTTGCTCTTCCGGATGGAATGAAAGAAATACTTGCAAATGGAGAAACACCATATGTCTAGATCTGTAAATGAAGTTCTTTTCGAAGCAGTCAAGAAAAAACTGCAAACGGCGCGCGAATCGTATGCCGTATGTCGATCCACAATTGAGGACTTGAACAAGCTGTTCAAGGACATGAACGACTATGCAGTAAAGAACAACTGGAACCTCCAAGAACCGTCCGATTATTCCATTGAAGGTTATTTGTATGACGGCAAGCCGGACATCGATGAGGTCATGAAAAAGATTATAGAGATGTTCGGCGTGCCAGAGGGGGAACTTTGAAATGGTGTTTTACATCAAAAATCAGGACCTGCTAGACCTTCTGGACGAGAACGGAAGAACGATACTGACTGCCGCAAAAATCAACAGACTTGAGGGAGTCTACCTTCCCACAGAACTGCACGTTGGAGATCGCGCGTGGAAGAAAGCCATGAGCATCCTTGATAAGAAATACGCGGAAGCAAAAAAGATGCCGTTCGTCCGTGACCCGCTGGCATGGGCACTGTATCACACATGGAAGGAGTTTGATGATGGGAAACGCTGTGACTGAAGAATATATCCGTCGCTCAGAAGCACTGGACGCGATTCGTCGGTTTTCAACCGAAAACAGATCTGTGCTTGGCTATCACAGTGGCGCAATCGGCCTCGCAATGGAGGCAATAGAAGCCATCCCTGCTGTTGATGCAGCACCGGTTGTGTACGGCACATGGATTGAAGAAGACGGCATGCAGATCTGCTCAAATTGCGGTGAAGAACACGAATGGGATGACTACCGTGCATCTTACTGTGAGGATTGCGGAGCAAAAATGAGGAGGATGAACGATGCTTGAAGGCTATATCAGCCGCGAAGCGGCACTTATGAAACTAATGCAGGACGGGTGCAGCGCAAAAAACTTGCAATCCATCTCGGATGTGCCCGCCGCAGACGTTGCGGAGGTGGTGCGGTGCAAGGACTGCATTTACAACATCGATGGCATGTGCTTTTCGCGCACGTCCTTTAAAAGCGCAGTTGCTGTCGAACCAGATAATTTTTGCAGTTGGGGCGCGACCGAATGAGCGGGCTGCGGTTTGAGAGCATGGCGGACATGCCGCCGAGGATGCGGGAGCTTTACGCGCGAGAATTAAATATTGGAGGGACATATGACGGATAAAGTAAAACGTTCGCAGAAGCAGGCGTATGAGAAATCCATTGAGTTTCTTCGGGCGCTAACCGAGGGGCAATCAAATGAAATCAAAAGTCTGCGCGAAGAAGTTGAGTGGAAAGACATGGTGATTTCTCTTGCACAAAGGAAGCAGGGAGAGGCGGAAGCCGAGCGAGACGCACTGCTTGGCAAATGGATAAGCGTTGATGGAACACTCCCAGCTCCGGGAACGCGCGTGCTTGCTACTGACGGCGTATTTGTCGGCGAGGCGTACCGCACAAGCGCGGATACATGGAGAAGATACGACGGCATGGCTATGCGGGATTGCATCGGAAGCGTGGTAACGCATTGGATACCATTGCCACCGGTGCCGCATAATTCATCCGCCAGAAAGGATAAAGGGAATGAGTCTTGAGAAAATCGCCGAACGCAAAGAAGTGAAGCAGAACGGCGGAAGGCAATCCTTCCGCCCATTCAAAAGCGAGTGGTTGCCGCCAAGGGCTATGTTGCAGCTTTCAAAAGTGCGCTATGAATCGGCGGTATTACACCACTACACCGAGGATAATTACAAACTGATTCCGGTAAAGGAACACGTAGGGCGTGCGCTTACGCATCTTTTTGCGTGGCTCGCTGGTGACGAATCAAACGACCATCTTGCACACGCACTTTGCCGGATTGCATTTGCCGTGGAAATGGAACAGGAGGCGCCGGAGAATGGGCAGAAAGACCGAAATACTGAAAATAAAGGGTGACTGGGTAGAAGTCGCTTCCGACTGCCGGTCAACGGTCGGCAAGCCGCCGCTCGACCATGAGCCAAGCGTGGACTTCAAAAGGAAAATTCTCATTGCGGAGCACAGCCCGATCCGGGATATCTCCGTAAAATGGACATGGCACGGCATCAAGAGTTGGGTGGCGACGCATTGGAGCCGTCACAAATTTGAGAAGTACATCAAAAGCCAGCGTTCAGACCGGACGGGGATACCGCGCGACAAACTGCCACAGGACGCGCCTGTTGACTTCACAGGCGAAGCAAATGTGCAGTCACTCATTGACACCATGCGCAAGCGCTTGTGCCGCCAGTCCTCGCCGGAGACGCGGCAGTATGCCGAGGACTTTAAGGCGGCGCTGCATGAGATCGAGCCGGAAATTGCGGATGTGCTTTGTCCGAGCTGCATATATCGCGGGGGATGTCCAGAAATGCATCCGTGCGGAAAGGACAAGAACTACTTTGATGTGCTGATGGAGAAAACGGGCGGGCTTATCAGCTCGACGCACATCGACGAACGCTATGAAGCGTACAATAAGCTCTTTTACAGGCAAAGGAGACGGGAAAATGATTGAAATTACAATGCATTGCCCGACTTGTGGGAAGTTGATAACGAGAAAGGCAAAAAACACAAGCAAACGTGTATTTTGTACGCCGGAATGTTATCACGCATACAGAGACCCGCAGAAGAAAAAGCACGTAAAACTCGGCGCGGCTGCTAAACCAAAAAGGACAGACGGCGTTAAGGTAATTATAACCAAAGTTCTTCCGATTTACGCTGATTTCAGGCCGATTCCCGGCAAAACCTATATTGCGGAGAAATACGAATGTCACAGAGCGCCGACCGGATACGTTGTCTCCGTAAACGGGCATAGGGTAAACGTGCGAAATGACGAATGCAAGGAGGTTTGACGGTGCAGAAAGGAATGGGAGCCATTACATGGACGCAGAAGAAGATACTGCCGGTATTTGCGAAGTGCAATATGAGCAGCAGAAAGACCGCAGAAGAGATTTTTTTGAGTCCGGGCGACGTTGATTACCATTTGCGCATGATCGAGATAAAAACCGGACTGAATCCGCGAGTTTTCGTTGACCTTGTAAAGCTACTGTTCCTCTGCGGCGAAGGGAATATGTTCGGGCTGGGGGAATTGCTATGACGGACAGGCAGGAAGAATTCTATCTGCTCTACATGAGCGGCGTCAGAACCGGCGAAATAGCCCGCAGATACGGCGTAAACAGGTCTACAGTCACGCGGATAATATCACGGGCAGAAAACCATCTGCGACGCGCAGAAAGGCTTAAGCGGCGTGTTGACGCGATGCAGAAAGAGGCTGAAAATGAAAATATTAGCCATTGACCCCGGCAACGTCAGAAGCGGCTATGTCTTGGCCGAATACGACGAGGCAGAAATCAGGCGTGTGCTTCGTGTCGGGAAGGTAGAGAACGCAGAAATGATGAAGATCATTTCCGAGATCGAAGAAAGCGCAGAAACAGATTTTGCGATTGAAATGATCGCCGGAATGGGTATGGCGGTCGGTGCAGAAGTCTTCGATACGTGCGTATGGATAGGCCGATTTTGGGAGCGTGCGCTAACGCGGGGCTTCCGCCGGATGGGGTATATATACCGGCGGGAAGAAAAGCTTTGCCTGTGCGGCTCGCCGAGGGCGAAGGATGGCAACATCCGGCAGGCGCTGGCGGACCGCTACGCGCCCGGACAGCCGAACTTCGGGAAAGGCACAAAGAGACAGCCGGGCTTTTTCTTCGGTTTCTCCGCCGACATGTGGGCGGCTATGGCGGTAGCTACGACGTACTACGACAAATTTATAAAGGGGATTCGGATATGATGGGAGAACTCATTGACGCCGTTGGAGCGCTTGCAGAAATGTCGCTGCTGTTTTACAAAGCTACGATAAACGCGGGCGCAACAGAAGAACAGGCGAACATCCTGATAACTGCGTTCCTGCGGGCGTCCTTGCAGAAAAACGGGAAAAACAAAGAAGAAAGAGAAGATAGCGGAGACACGGAATAAACTTTTGCGATACCGCAGAAAAAGAACCCCGCCCGATGTGGGCGGGGTTATCTCATCGCGCAAAGACTCTTTGCAGAAAAGAGCGTTGCTTTTTGTAAAACGTAGTAACCGCGGCTATTTCGCGGTCTCCAGTATAAGGCACATCGTAGCGCCACATCCCGGCGGGTGTCTGATAGATGCACTGGCCGTATCTCGGGAGCTGTTCCAAGCCGGGCATATCTAAGATATTCCGGCTTTGCTGCCGTGTCGCGGTGTGCAGGCCGCAAATGGCCGTGAAGTTGACTTTAACCGCCGTCGGGATGATCGTTGCAAGCGGGCATTGCGTAACAAGAATAACATGTACTTTTGCGGCGCGCCCGATCTGACAAAGGCGCTGGACAGTCGGCAATGTCTCTTTCTTTGCCGTGGTCATGAGGTCAGCAAACTCTTCGATGATGACATACACGTTCGCGCCGTCGTATGTGCGCATCCTGCGCCGCTGCATGTCCTTGTAGCGGGCGTTTACAATGCCCATCGCATAATCAAGCGCCGCTATGATGTCGCCGTGTTCCGTGGCGTGACGCAGTGTGTGCGGCATCGCGGCATATTCGTTAAGCTCTGTCCGCTTCGGATCGATAAGAATCATTTGCATCTGGTTTGGATGATGGCGCAGGATAGCGCACACCAGCCCATTAAGCAAAACGGATTTACCGGAGCCGGACGCGCCCGCTATAAGCAGATGCGGCTGGTTAAGCATATCGGCGAACAGGGCGGGAACCTGCCCGCCCATGCTTGTAATTTTCATGCTGTTTTCCCTCCATCGAAGAAATAAGTTCCGTTCACCCTGTGGCGGTCAGACCGCAACAGAAAGCGTTTTATAGTCGAACGTGTGACAAGCTGCCGTAATCTCTTTTCGGCTCTCGTCGTGCCACCAGAAGCGCCAGCCGCGCGGGTTCTCGTAGATATCCTGCGCGAACGCCTGCACGTCGATCTCTCCACGTCCGAAGTCTGTAGCCGCGTCAAATGCGTAGTCGTCCGTGTATCTGCCCTCGGTGCGGCCTGCGACGATCTGCCCAGAGCGGATGGCCTTTGCAATCGTCCCGGCGTTCAGCCGGTCGCCCAGCTTCACGGGCTTCACAGGGGCGAAGGGCGAAAACGTCCGGGTTCCCGGCTGTGTCTCTGCCGAGACCGTCAGGCCGTCCACCTCGCGCAGAGGCTTTCTGGCGCGAAGCCATGCGACAAGCTCCGCGAGGGTGTCGCACTCCGGCGCGGACATCTCTACATATTCAGTCATGCAGAGGCGGTCTGCGTCCATCTTCCACGTGCTGACCGAGAAACGCCAGCGCGTGCAGGTCTTGCCGTTCTGCATCGCGTTCGCCAAGTCGATAATAACAAGGCTGTTGCGGTACGGATGGGCTGAGATGTTCAGGCCTTCAAAGTAGAGATCGTCATACTGATTCAAAAGGTCGATCACGCGGAATTCTTCACAGTTGTTAATGATTTTCATTGCTTGTTCCTCCTGATTTAAGATTATGTGGTGCGGCTGATCGGCTCAACCGCCCAGAAGCCCCGAATCATCAAAAATCGATGTCGGAGAGAATGTCATCACCAGCTGAGCTTTGTGATCTGCTTCCTGAGTTTTGTGATCTGCTCCAAGATCGTCTCGGCGCGCTGGAAGTAGCTCCAAGAAAACTTTTCGCCCTTCGTCGCTTCGATCTCCATACCCTTTTTCACGGTGTCGGCGTATTCCTTGGCCAGCGCGTCGCGCTTGGCATTGAGTTCTTCTTTCTTTGCAAGCTTTTCTTTCTTCGTCATAAACAGTTTCATTTCGTTTCCTTTCTGCCGCTTGGCGGCTCCGTATCTCTTGTTTACGTGCTCATTATAACCGTTAACGGTTATAAAGTCAATGGGCTGGGACGAAAAACATGCACAAACAAATTACGATATTTTGTGCAATATTACACGTTTACGGTTACGCGCAAGCCGTGATATACTTACACGCAAAGGAGGCGATAAAATGGCCGTGAGTGATGCGCACAAGCGAGCTTCCGCCCGCTGGAATGCAAGCCGGGATAATATCATGATCCGCCCCACCATGGACGAGGGGCGCGAGATCAGGGACGCAGCAGCCAAGGCAGGCCAGAGCGTACAAGCGTACATATTGGATGCAATCCGCGAGCGGATAAACAAGGCACCGACTACCGATTAACGGCGGCCGGTGCTCTTGCTATCCCGTGCAGTATCTATCTTCGCAATGCGGGAGCGTCAGCGGCTCGCATGTCTGAGAGCCCCCGCGCACCGGATGCACCACAGCGGCGCACAATGTACGCGCGTTGCTTACTCCTTTCAACCCGAGTATGCACCACTCTTGTAATATACGCGCCCCCGCGCAAAACTCCCATATCTGCCACGATTCCGCCGACGATCACGCAACGGAGCCACGCACGGTGCAAAGTGATGCACGCAAACGGGCACCACTTCCCCGAGACACGCCCCAACGCCTTGATTTTCCCGTGCAAAAAATGTTATGCTTTTGCTAGCAGCGCAGCCGCAAGCTAGCTTGCGCACGCGCAGCCGACGCAAAAGCGCAATTTTGATTTTTACGGGGTGAGTTCATGCCAAAGGCAACCGCAGCCAAGGAACAATCAACAGAGATAGCAAAGCCAAAGCGCAAGCGCAACAGGCCCGATCTTGCCAACTTCGGCCAAGAGTACATAGAGCCGGGAGATAATGCCCGATATCTGCGCAATGCTATGGTTGCGTGGGACTTGCCCCCAATCGATATTAGCGATCCGAAGCAGGTTGAACACCGCATTCAAGAATATTTCGAATTCTGCATCAACCAGGATGCAAAGCCAAGCGTTCCCGGCATGGGGCTATGGCTGGGCGTGGACGCAACTACTATTCGCAAATGGAGAGCAGGGGACTACAGGAGCACAACGCACCTACCGGTGATAAAAAAAGCTATGTTTGTACTTGAATCCCTCTGGAACGATTGGATGCAATCCGGCAAGATCAACCCGGCATCCGGTATTTTCATCGGTAAGAATATGTTCGGGTACAAAGATACACAAGATGTTGTGGTCACGCCGAATAATCCGCTAGATAATGGGGCATCCCCTGCCGAGATCGCGGACAAGTACAGGGACGCACTGCCGGAAGTGGCCCCCGTGCCGGATATGCCGGATAAGTAACGCCACCAAATATCTATTTTGTTGCGTTGAATATCTGCGGAAAGTTGCGAAAACACATTAAAAACAATTGAAGCGCGAACATTATGCACGTATGCAATGCATGAGGCGCATATTGTGCAGGCTGTGGAGGTGCATACCGGCGGGGGAAGTGGGTGTCCCGGTCTCGGCCCGGTGAACGCTTTTACCACGGAAAATGTAAAAAGGCATTTACTTTCGATCGAATTGAATACACGCCGCACCGATAAGGGGTTCGGTGTAAGAAGCAAAGAAGGGCTGCCGTTGTAAGCGTCGGCCCTTTTGTTTGGAGGAGCAGGATGTACGAAGAGACGTTAAGCAGGATCAGACGATTCATCGAGTCGAGACCGGAGGATAGCGCGGCGTATGGGGACTACTTCGACATTGTCAGGGCAATGTGGGAGGCGGATAGGGAGCACGCGTTCAAACATGATTTGTGGTTGAGAAGCGCAACTGCTTTGAAGGTAAAAGAAACGGAAGATGCGAATGCAGTTCTCAAATTTTTCGAAATAAACAAAAAGACGTATCTCTTGGCTGCGAAAGATGACTTCGATTCTTACTGCGTATATCTGGAATGGAACCGGGACAAGACGAAACGGTTTTATGTTCCGAGAAGGGCGACGCTCCGGCCACTTGTACAGGACTTGCAGGAACTGAACGATGGGGAGTTGGATTTTCTCGGGGTGTCTTTGCCTCCGCGAGTTGGGAAGTCTACGCTCTGCATTTTTTTCATGACGTGGATCATGGGGAAGAGACCGGACGTTGCAAATGTCATGTCGGGGCACTCGGATAAGCTGACGGACGGGTTCTACAGAGAGACCATGAACATCCTGACGGACACAGAAACGTACTCTTGGGCTGACGTGTTCCCGGATGTTAAGGTCGTGGATAATTCCGCAAAGAACGAGACGATTGATCTGGAGCGGAAGAAGCGCTTCCCAACGTTCACGGCGCGGTCTGTCGGCGGAACACTGACCGGCGCAGTCGAAGTCGGAACGGGCGGATGCTTGTATGTGGACGACCTGATAGAGGATCTGGAAGAGTCCTTGAATCCTGTACGGCTGCAAGCAAAATACGATGCGTATTTGAATCAGCTCAAAGACAGAAAAAAAGACGGGGCTTTCGAACTGATGGTCGGTACACGGTGGAACGTTGCCGATCCGCTGGGAAGGATTCAGGAGCAGTACGAAGGAAACCCACGATATCGGTTCCGCGTGATTCCGGCCCTGAACGAAAAGGGAGAATCGAATTTCAACTACCAATACGGGCTGGGCTTCGCCACGGAGTACTACAAGGACATGAAAGCCAGCATCGACGATGCGACTTGGTGTGCGAAGTATCAGGGTAAACCTTATGTTCGTGAGGGCCTTTTGTTCCCTGCGGAGTCTCTTCGGTATTACAACGGCGTTTTGCCGGAAGACGATTTCTATAAAGTCGCTGTGTGCGACGTGGCGTGGGGCGGCGGTGACAGCCTTGCAATGCCCTTTGCGTATGTAGCGACGGACGGCAGTGTTTATATTCACGACGTTATTTTCAGCAAGGGCGCGAAGGACGTTACGCAGCCTCTTGTAGTTAACCGGACGAAGGAGCACAAGCCGCACAAGGAGCGCTTCGAGGCGAACAACGGCGGCGGAGAATATGCTTCGACTGTTGATAGACTGCTTCGAGGGATTGGAGTGACGACGAATATCACTTCTCAGAGAGCGCCGAACAATCAAAGCAAACTCGGGCGGATTATTCAGTACTCCCCGGAAATCAAGAAGTTCTATTTCATCGACAAAGAACACAGAACACCGGAATACGACGAGTTTATGCGCGAAGTGTGCACCTTCTCACAGACAGGTAAGAACGTGCACGACGACGCGCCGGATAGTTTGGCAATGTTAGCCGACGAATTGTATCACGGCTCTGCGCAAATCGAGATCAAACGCCGAACGTTCTAAATTGATGCACGTTTGCGTGCGCTGTTTTCGTTGAAAGTGTACGAAAACAGACGTTTTCACGTGATTCTGTGCTATTATCTATGTAAAGAGTTCTGCTCCGGCCTTGGCACGGCCATGTTTCATTACTTTCCTCCTTGGCATCCGGCTCGTCCGGGTGTCAAGGCGAGAGCAGAACATACGGGACATTAGCTCAGTTGGTAGAGCAGCGGACTGTTAATCCGCCTGTCGGAGGTTCAAGCCCTTCATGTCCCGCCATACGGTGGATGAATCCGGGCGGCCCCGGAGCCGGGAGGCAGGCTGTAAAAACCAAGAAAACAAAACAAGGAGGAAAATAAATGAGCTTAGACATTCGCTATCTCACCAACGGCACGAAAAATGTCTACGTCGTCGCAGAGAAGGACGTGACGCCGGTCGCGGTCCATTTCTACAGCGAACGGGACGAAATCCCCTATCAGATCCGTGACCATGCACCGAAAGGAAAGCCAATGTTTGTCGGGCCGGATTCGGCAAGAAACCTTTTTGCAATGAATGCCCTGTATCCGGAACTGATCCACGAATTCTGCGACAAGCCGGAGTACGCCGGATCACCCTGCATCTTCGAGTCGTGCAGCCTCGCGGACTGGAAAACCTGCAAATACCGCTGTACCGCAAAAATTCGCGTCCGCCTCGGTGACGGTGATGCGCAGGAAATACACGCCGCCGAACTGCGCACAGATAGTCATTCTGAATGAAATCATGCGGCATTTGGCAAAGGGCAGTTACGAGCAGCTGTCCCAAGGCCGTTCGATTCGGTCACGCCGCACCGTCGTAAAAATCTTGTGACTAAGGTTTTCGTAGAACGCCGCGCATTTTCAAGATGCAAATCGTTCAGCTTGCCGGAGAAAGCCAACGCGTGGCAGATCCAGATGAAGTCACTTGAGAAGCCGAACTGACAAAACCGGCCGCACCGGAATCCGGTGTGAAGCGGAAACGGCAGGATGCCGCAAAGAACTGCCCGTCGGCCAGCGCGCATGGCCTTGCGTCCGGTACGTCAAGCCGGAAACGACGGGCCGTTATCTCAATGGCTAGAGCGGCCAGCTCATAACTGGCATTATCCCGGTTCGAGTCCGGGACGGCCCACCAGTACGCAGGTGGAAGCTAGATGGTTAAGCTCGCTTGGGCGGTTAAGCGGTTATCAGGTTCGATTCCTGACGCCTGCAACAAAAGAGGTATTATATGCAGTTTGGACGCACGAAAATCAAAACCGACGTTGAATATGTAGACGAAAGCAATGTTTTGACAGTGCTGGAATCTGCAATGAACGACCATATCTCCAATTACGGGGATATCGAGTACCTGTACAACTACTTCAAGGGGCGGCAGCCTGTTTTGCAGAGGAAAAAGGAAATTCGGCCTGAAATCTGCAATAAAATCGTTGAGAACATCGCGAATGAGATCGTTTCATTCAAGACGGGCTATCTGCTCGGCGAGCCGATCCAGTATGTAAGCCGCTCCGACACGGATACGAGCAAAGAAGTTGGCGAGCTGAACGACATCATGGAGCTTTGCAGTAAGGCTTGCGTGGACAACGACATTGCGGAATGGCTCTACATTTGCGGCGTGGGATATCGTCTCGTTCTTCCAAACGACGCTGCGATTCTCGGGAAAGCGGTTCCGGCCCTCTCTGTCGGCGAGAAGCCAGACCTCGGAGACGATACGCCCTTCACTGTCCACTGCCTAGACCCGCGCGGCGCATTTGTCGTGCATTACTCCGGGGTCGGGGAAAAGCCTGTCATGGGCGTCAAGTACGTCAAGAAGGACGATTTGACGGTCGTTTTCAGCGTTTGGACAGGTTCGGAGTATTTTGAGATCGAGAGCGACGGCGTAAACGGTACAGGCCGGATCGTGAAGCATGAGAAAAACACAGTCGGGTACATCCCGGTCGTGGAGTATGTCCTGAATAACGCCAGACAGGGTGCGTTTGAGATCGTACTTCCACTTCTGGACGCGATCAACGACACGCAGAGCGATAGGCTTGACGGCGTAGACCAGTTCATTCAGTCGCTTATGGTGCTTTATAATGCCGAGATCGACGAGGACAAGGCGAAGAACCTCCGAGCTGCTGGACTTATCATCCTGAAATCCTTCGGAGAGAACAAGGCCGACATCAAAGTCCTTAACGAGCAGCTAAACCAGACGCAGACGCAGACGCTCATTGACGATCTGTACCAGAAGGTGCTTGAAATCGTCGGTATGCCGAACCGAAACGGCGGAACAAGCACGAGCGATACCGGAGCAGCGGTCATTGTCCGCGACGGATGGTCTACGGCAGAGGCAAGAGCGAAATCCGACGAGGCGAACTTCAAGCGTTCTGAAAGAGAGTTCCTGAAAATCGCGCTTTCCATTATCAAGCGTTCCGGCGGGCTTTCGCTCATGCTGAAAGACGTCGATATCAAGTTCACGCGGCACAATTACGATAACATTCAGAGCAAGTCTCAGGTGCTCGTTTCGATGCTCAATAATTCGCACATCCATCCTGCTCTTGCATTCGAGCATTGCGGCCTGTTCTCAGACCCGCAGTCGGCTTTCAATATGTCGGAAGCGTACTATCAGGAGCAGATGAAGAAGTGGGAGCCGGTAGAGGTGGACAGCGATGAAAACGACGATCTACAGCAAACTGGACAAGGAGCTTCCGGCAGTCAAGAACAATCTCAGGAGGGAGTTTAATCGGCTCTCTCTTATGGGATTCGACGAGCTGAACGTTTTGAACACGCGCAAGACCACGGCTCAGATGTACAAGCGGCTTTCGCAGCGGAACGAGCGGCTATATTTAGACGGAGGCTATTTTGCTTACCTGTTCGCTTTCGGTCAGGCGTCGCAGCTCGGGTTCGCCGGGAAACGGCGAAAAATAGATGCGAAGTGGGTCGAGAACTACTTGCAGGAATACAATCCGGTGACCCGCTACATCTACGAAAAAGAAGTTGAGCGGCGCAGGATGCGGCTCAACGAATGCATTCTTACGGATAGGGAGTTCGACAGCCGCGAGAACTTTCAGACCGACATCCGTCGCTCCGCGAACTATTGGTGGACGCAGACGCTTCAATACGGTATCGGCGCGTGTGACGCTGCAATGCTGGCTGCGTTCCGCGACTGCGGCGTAAAGCGTGTGCGCTGGGTGACGATGGAGGATGATCGTGTTTGCGACGATTGCGGCAAACGGGACGGCGTTGTTTACGACATAGACAAGGTTCCACCAAAAGAGCACTACGGATGCAGATGCATCCTTGTACCTGTCAGGGGGTGATCCTATGCTGGACGAAAAAGTCATAGCAGCCGTAGAGGCGATTTTGAAAAACGGCGGGATCGCCGAGATCAAGAATGAAAAGGCCGGGATCGTCGTTGTGGACGTGTCCAGAAAGGTTAAATACCGGCCTGACAGATAATTAAATATCGGCCCATCGGTAAGATGATGTCCGATGGAAGCGGCAAGGCATGGCCGACGAGAGGGTTTTCCTTCTTGTCGGCCATTTTTTGTTTATTCACAGATTTGTTCAGAGAAGAACTGAAAACCCAAACGCTGGGAGATCAGCGCAAAAAGCCCACTTTACACAGGCAGAGAAGCCTTAAATCCCAAAGGAGAATGAATTATGAAAATCGACACCAGCAAAATCCCTAATTTCGACGCACTCCCGCAGGAGGCCAGAGAGGCAATTACCGGCATGGAATTTGCCGACCCGGTCGATATGTCGAAGTACGTAGAAAAGGCCGTGTTCGACCGCAAGGCGTCCGAGGCGGCAGACCTGTCCAAGCAGCTCAAATCGAAAATGACCGAGGACGAGGCGGCGGCAGCGGAGCGGACGGCAAACGAAAAGAAGATCATGGAAGAGCTTGAAAAACTCAGAAAAGAGAAGGTCGTTTCCGAATACAAGGCGAAGTTCCTCGGACTTGGCTATGCGGAGCAGCTTGCCGCAGATACGGCGGTGGCCCTTGCTGACGGCAAGATGGACATTGTTTTCGCCAACCAGCAGAAGCACAACGAGGCACTGAAAGCCGCAGCGGATGCGGGGAATCTCGCAAATGGCCAGAAGCCGCCCGCAGGGAAGAACGCCGGTGTCACACTGGACAGCCTGCGCAAGATGAGCGTGGCTGAACGCTTCGAGTTCTCTCAGAAGAACCCGGAGCAGTACGAAAAATTATACGGAGGTAACTAATTTATGAACAAGCCCTATAGCAATTTCTTCCTCTCGAACGAGATCGAAGATCAGTACAATTCCCACCTTGATCTCCAGCAGTTCTGCACGGTTGACAACAACCTGACCGGAACTGCCGGTATGACCAGAAAGGTCAATCGTTATTCCGCGACCGCCGGTACGGAAAAGCTTGCAAAGGGTGTCGGCAACACTCAGACCATCGAGGTCAGCTATGTGCAGGATGAATACAAGATCCTTCTTGCGCAGAATCGCTTCAAGTATCTCGACGAGGACGCGATGGAAGACCCCATGATCGTCCCCGTCGGTATGCGCCGCGCCGGTTCCGATATGTTCAACACTGTAAACAAGGACGTTTACGGCGAGTTTGCAAAGGCAACTATGGTCGTCCTTGCCACCAAACTGAACTTTGATGCATTTGCAGACGCACAGGCAATGCTCAACCTTGAAAACCTTGAGGGCGCGAGCATTTTTGCATTCGTCAGCCCGGCCGATGTTGCAGAACTCCGGAAGGAACTCAAGGATACGCTCCAGTACGTGGAGTCGTTTGCAAGAAACGGCTATGTCGGTACGGTTGCAGGCGTGAACGTTTACACCAAGAAGGACGCAACGTCCGGCTCTGTCTATGTGGCGACCAAGGAAGCCGTAACTCTCTTCAACAAGAAGGGCGTCGAGGTCGAGCAGAACATCGCGAACAATCGCTCCGAGGACGCGGCGAACAAGCGCGAGAACTACATCTTCTCCCGCAAGTACTACCTTGCAGCGCTGACGGACGAGACCAAGGACGTCAAGGTATTCAAGGGCACCGCAACCGCAGCAACGGAGGAAACCGTGAACGCCAGCAAGACTTACTACGCGAAGTCTGGCGTTGGCTATGTAAAGGTCACGCCCGCATCCGGCGACAACCCCAAGACCAAGGGCTGGTTTACCATCGCCTGATAACAGGAGGTACGCATCGTGACATTTGATGAAAAAATCAGGAGAGTGGAGCTTCTTCTCGGAGAGAGCGGGAACGAAGAGCTGATCGGTGCGTACCTTTCCATGGCTGAAAGCGAGATACTGTCATGGTCTGGTGCTGAATCCATTTCTCCCGATTACGATACAGTCGAGATCATGGCGGTCATTGCCGGGTACAACCTGATCGGCACGGAAAACCAGACTTCCCACAGTGAAAACGGCATTTCCAGAGTGTTCAAATACTCCGATATGGTTTCTTACATACGGAACAACGTATGCGCAAAGGTGGTGGCGTATTGAGATCGCTCCGACGCAATGAAAAACGGTTTTGGTACGCCAACTATACCGGGAACGAGAAAATCCTTTCCGACGGAAAGCGGACGGGCCAGTACAAGGTAAAGTACGGAAATCCCATCGAGGCCAGAGCGAATGTATCTGCCGCGCGTGGTTCCTTGGACGATGAACACTTCGGGATCAATGCCGACTACGACAGGGCGATAACGACCTGTGACAAGAATTTGAATCTGGACGAGTCTTCGGTTCTCTGGATCGAGAAAGCGCCGGAGATCGCCGCTGACGGTTCCACGGCGACCCCGTGGGACTACGTTGTCGTAAAGGTGGCGAAGTCCATCAACAGCACGACGGTTGCGATCAAGAAGGTGTCCGTGTCGTGAAGAAGATCACGATAGAGCTGAATCCCACGTCTATCAATAAGGCCATCAAGGATATCCGGAAACTTAATGCTGAGTGGGACAGAAAAATCGATGAAGTGACACGGCGACTAGCCGAAATTGGAGCCACAAAAGCCTCCCTCGGATTTTCAAGGGCGGTCTACACGGGAGACAATGACGTTTCTATCTCTGTAGAGCCTATAGAGAATGGCTATTCCATCATTGCATCCGGCGAGGCAGTCTTGTTCATCGAATTCGGCTCCGGCGTCACATACGGATACGGGCATCCTGCCCCGATGGACTACGGGCCCGGAACATATCCGGGCAAAGGCCATTGGGACGACCCCAAGGGATGGTGGCTGCCGAAGGACAAGGGCGGCTTGCATACATACGGCAACCCGCCGTCCGCGACGATGTACCAGACGGGGAAAGAACTACAGCAGGAGATTTTGCGGATAGCGCGGGAGGTGTTCACAGGTGGTTCCTGATATTGAGACAGATGTGTTCGATGCGGTTGCAACGACGCTGGAAGCGAAATACGGGGACATTTTTGTGACTGGCGAGTATGTCCACGCTCCTGAGTTTTTCCCGGCTGTCAGCATTATCGAAGAGGACAACGCAGCGTACCTTCCGGCGCTTGATACGGAAGGTTCACACCACTCTCAGCTCATGTATGAGGTCAACGTATACAGCAACCTTAAAAGTGGGCGCAAAGCACAGGCAAAAGAGATCATGCAGACGATTGACGAAAAAATGTCAGCGCTGGGTTTTGCCAGACTGAGCAGGCAGCCCATGACATTGCCGAACGCGGAAACATCCATCTACCGGATGAACGCACGGTATCGTACAGTCGTTGACGAAAATAAACGACTTCTAAGGAGGTAGCCAAATGGCAATTGAACTCAGCACGGCAGGCATTCTGCTTGGCTATGCTATCGAAACAGTCGCGGGAACGCAGCCGTCGGCTTTCACGCAGATCAAGGGCGCAAAGAGCCTCCCGGACATGAATCCGGAGCCGTCCACGCTGGAAACGACGCCGCTCGAAGCGACGGAATGGAAAACCTACATCGACGGTCTGAAAGACCCCGGCGGGGCGCTGGCTGTGACCTTCAATATGTCCAACGATCTGCAAACGACTTGGGATGATATTGTTGACAAGTACAAGACCGCAGCGGAAGCCGGAAAGAAAACGTGGTGGGAATTCTACGTTCCCGGCCTGACCAAGGCGTTTTTCTTCACGGGTAACCCGTCTCCGCTTGGCTTTGCTGGCGCGGAGGTGGACAGTGTTCTTGAGAACACGGCATATATCACCCCGAACGGAAACATTGGCTGGAACACGGCAGTAAAACCGACGGCAAGTGCCTAATTTCATGGAGGAATGTGTATGCAGGAGAGAATCGTAATTAACGGGAAGGGGTATCCGACAAAGGAGATCACCTTCAACACGGTCTGTCAGTTCGAGGATATGGGCGTGCCCATGTCCGATATCGAAGCGAAGTCCATCATGTTTATCCGCGCTTACGCGGCTATGTGCATGGGCGTCAAGGCGGATCAGGCAGGAGAAGAGATCGAGAAGCACATTTTGAACGGCGGTACGATGGAGGAGCTTGCAGATGTTCTCCGTCAGGCCGTCGAAGAAAGCGGTTTTTTTCAGGCTCTGTCCAAGAGAGCGGAAACGGCGGACAGCAAGGGCCAGACGGAAACTGCGTAAAAAAGCACTACGCATCCTTTCGTGAGGAATGCATTGAGACGTATCTTCCGCAATGTCTCATGATCGGAATCAGCGAGGCGGGATTCTGGAATATGAATCCCGCCAAGATGAAGCCTTATATTGAAGCAGACAGATTACGTCTTGAGAGCAAGAATTATGAATTGTGGCTCCAAGGCGTTTATTTTTTTGATGCTATTTCTATCGCACTGTCCAACGCCTTTGCCGGGAAAGGCAAAAAGCCTATCGAGTATCCGAGCAAACCCCGGAAGATCACACCGGACACGCCGGAAGAACGGGCGGCACGGGTAAGGCGTGAGAGAGAAAGGGCAATCGCATTCTTCAAGAATATGGAGCGGAATTTCAAAAAGAAAAGTGGTGATATGAGTGGCGACAGTTGAAACACTGGAAATTGAGATTAAAAAAAGCGCTTCGGACGCCTCGAGCGGAATAGAGGGACTTGTTTCGGCGCTGGCGCAGTTGAAACAATCTGTTTCCGGTGGCGCTGGATTAAAGGCTGCTGTCAACCAGATAAAGAGTTTGGGTACGGCGATAAATAATGTCACGGGCGCGAATGACGGCCTTTCAACGACATTACAGACGCTACAGGGCATTGCGGATATCGACTTCTCAAACCTTAGAGAGGCTGCACAGAACGTGAACGCTGTAGCAGGCGCGTCGAATGGGCCGAGGAATACCGGCACTCCGGCAAATGCTCCAGCTGCGGCGGTGCAAATGGGCGCGGCGGATGAAGTTGAAGTCGGGCAAGTGACGGAACAGGTCATGGACGCTGGCGACGCTGCGAGAACGTCCGTATCTGACTTCAAGGCTTTCTCGGAGGCATTAAATAAAGGCGTTATCGGCGCGGCGAAGGCGGCGATATTTCCACTCTCTGCAATAGGAAGCCAGATAAAGGGATTGGTAAAATCTCTTGGGCGTATCGCTGTGTATCGCGTAGTTCGTTCCGCGATCAAGGGAATATCTACAGCCTGCAAAGAGGGCGTGAACAATCTCGTGCAGTACAGCGCCGCCCTGAACAGCACAGACGCGGCGACCGCAAACGCCACCATGTCCGAGTATGCGTCAACATTGCTACAGGTCAAAAATTCCGTTGGCGCGGCGGTCATGCCTGCACTTGCAGCGTTGCTCCCCGTTATTAACACAATTGCAAGCGCATTTATAACGGCGGCAAATGCCGTCAATCAGTTCTTCCAAGCACTGAGAGGTCAAAGCACATTCACAAAGGCAAAAAAGAACACAGTGGACTATGCGAAGAGCCTCAAGAGTGCATCCAGCGCAGCAAAGGAACTGCAAAAGACGCTGCTCGGCTTCGACGAGATCAACCGTCTGAACGATGAAAACAAGGGTGGAGGCGGCGGAGCCGCTGGCGCGGACTACTCGGATATGTTCGAGGAAGCGCAGATCAGCGAAAAAGCAAAGAAATTTGCAGAAGTCCTAACAAGGATTCAGGAATTCGTTACTTCCGCATACGGAATCCTGACGTCTGCACTCGGGATGTTCGTTATCGGTGCAATTCTTACATTCTCTGGCGCAAACATTCTGCTGGGCCTCGGCCTCATGGCTGCGGGCGCGTATCTGTTTGCGAAAGAAATTGCGGCGAACTGGGACGAAATGACCGAAAAGGTCAAAGACACAATCGAGAAGATCATGATTGCCGTCGGTGCGGGGGTGCTTGTTGTTGGCGTGATTCTTGCGTTCTCCGGCGCGAATATTCCTCTTGGCATTGGCCTTATGCTGACAGGCGCGGCGGTTCTTGGAGCGGCGGCGAAACTCGACTGGGAGCGAATGAAAAAGCAATTGCAAGGGACGCTCGGGAAGATCCTCGCTGCTGTGTCTGCCGGATTGCTTGTTTTGGGCTGTGTGCTTACATTCTCCGGTGCGAATCTCCCGCTTGGAATCGGGCTTATGATTGCCGGTGCGGCGGGGTTGGCCAGCGTGGTTGCAGTTAATTGGGACACAATAAAAAATGCGCTACAGGGAGAGTTCGGTAAAACCATTGCGCTTGTCTCTAGTGGATTACTTGTTATTGGCCTAGTTCTGGCGTTTTCAGGGGCGGCACTGCCTCTCGGAATTGGGTTAATTGTTGCCGGTGCTGCTGGGCTGGCAACGACGGCTGCTGTTAATTGGGATTCCGTGGAAAAGTGGCTATCCAAAGCTTGGGGGACTATCAAGAGGCTTGCAATGAGTTCAGGAATGTTAGCTATTGGCGTTGTCTTGCTGTTTAGCGGCGTTGGCGCGCCGCTAGGGCTTGAGATGATTAAAGAAGCGGTTGGCTCCCTCATTGCGGGAAGTGAGCCGAACTGGGATGCTATCACAGAAAAGATCAAGGAGCCGTTCAACAAAATCAAAAATTGGTGGACGTCAACAGTAGAGCCTTGGATAACCAATGCAAAAAACAGTATTGTCAGTATCTTTACAGGCGGTGATAATGCGACGCTTCCGGCTGTCAGCAACGTTGTAAAGCCGAAGTTTTCACACACTGTCGGCAGATTCGCTTCCGGCGGCTTTGTTACCTCCGGCGATCTCTTCATGGCAAGAGAGGCAGGGCCTGAGTTTGTCGGCTCTATCGGCGGACGGACGGCTGTAGCGAATAATGACCAGATCGTTGAGGCAGTGTCCGACGGCGTGTACCGCGCGATGGCTCCGCTGGTGTCCGGAATTGGCAAGAGCGATACGCGCGTTTATCTCGACGGCAGAGAGATCACGGCGGGACAGAATCGGAGAAACCGTATGTACGGTGCGGCGCTGTCCGGCGTGTAAGGAGGCACTATGACAGTAAAGATAAACGGAGTAGACATTACGGATTACATTGCGTTCCGTGGCTTCAAGTGGACGAGGAACGACGTAGATTCCCCAGACACTGGGCGTATGCTGGACGGCAATATGGAGCGAACGCGCGTCGCTACGAAAGTCAGGCTGGACGTTACGTGCCGCCCGCTGCTCCTTTCGGAGGCTTCCGACCTTCTGTCTGCGATCATGCCTGTTTTTGTCGAGGTACAGTACACAGATCCGCAGGAGGGCGGCACAGTTACAAAAACGATGTATTCCAACAACAACCCTGCGTCCTTCTGCATCAAGAAGCCGGACGGGCGCGAGTATTGGGACGGAATCACGTTTCCTCTCATTGAAAAGTAGGTGATACCATGCAGTCGGTTCCGAGCAACTGGAACAACGTTTTTGAAATCGACCACAAAACTGAATTCAAGGCCGTCATAAACGGGGTCACATACACCTACGGGTCTATCAAGTCCGCGCAGATCACGAAATCCATGATGGACAAACTGACCATTGGTCAGGCTACGTCCGCAATGCTGGACATGGTATTCAGGCCGGAAGGAACGATTCCCACGGCAGCAAAAATTGAATGCTATGTCCGGCTCACGAACTACGAGCCTACCACGTTGGTCACGGACGAGGCTGGGAACATCATCAAGACAGACGATGGGTACATTCTGGCCGGTGCATATTCGGTCGTGACTGGTTGGATTCCATTCGGAACGTTCTACATTGACACAAGAGAAACCGCCGCCAACGGCATTATGACCATCACGGCATACGACCGGATGCTTGCGGCAGAGCAGGAATTTCCAAGTTCGGCTGGTTCTATGACGATGGATGGCGCTGTGGCGTACATCGCGGCGGCTCTCGGCGTGGAAACGGACAACCGCAACCAGATTGCACCTTACAGCATTGACAGCCCTGTAGGGCTTTATACGATGCGAGAGGTGCTTTCCGGAATCGCGGCTGCGTCCGGCGGCAACTTCATCATTACCGAAGACAACAAGCTTCGGCTCGTTCGGTTGGCCTCCCCAGCTACGGTTGATACAACGCGCGTTGCATCCTATGATGCGCTTTCCGACATGGTGACGATTGGAAGGATCACGCTTTATCCAGATGGAGATACGCAGTATTCTTCCGGCACGTCAGGCTATGAGATTCAAGCGGACTGTATCTATGCGACGCAGGCAATTTGTGATTATGTGAATAGCCTGCTTGGTGGCGTGTCGTATCTTCCATATTCTGCTGGTACGGCTAGGCTGAATCCGGCTATCGAGCTTGGAGACAGCGTAAGCCCGAATGGAAAGAATTCCATTGTTGCATCTGCGGTGTTCACAATTGGCGTCTCCATGAGCGCCAGCATTGAAGCACCGATAGATACAGAGGTTAACCACGAATACCCGTATCAGGGGAGGACGAAGGAAGAACGCAAGACGGCTGTTTCCGTTTCTGAGATACGCAAGACTACAGATGAGATTTTCCTTGCTGTTCGCGGGAAAGTCGGCGCGGAAGAAGTTCAGAGCGCGATAGACCTGAATCTGAACAGTTTGACGTTATCCTATTCTGCGGCTGAAAACGGCGCGTCCATCACGCTTTCCAAGGATGGCGTCAACATTCAGGGGAACGTGAAGATCGGCTCCATCGACGCAAGCAAGATCGATGTGAAGAATCTGAACGCTGACGAGATCACGGCGGGCACACTCAGTGCCATTGACATTGTCGGCTGCACAATCTACGCGCAGGAGAGCAAACAGGATTATGCGAAGATGCTTTCCAACGGCATGGAGATTTACACGGACGGGACGTACAAAATGGGCCTTTATGTTGAAGGAAGCAACCCTACTTTGGAACTTGGAAACACGACGCCCGCATTCATACAGAAGATCTTTGAAGATTCCGCGCACAAGCTGTGGCTTGGAAACCGCACCGGAAGCGACGGGATCATGATCGATTTTACAAATCACACGGTCAAAAAGTACATAAACGGTACGGCAACAGCATTGTGAGGTGGAGATATGAACGAACGGCTTGAATCACTAAAGGCTATAAAAGAAACACTGAATCAGATCCGTGTCACTGGTCGTTCAGACTGCTTCGCAGTCGTGGCGATCAATAACGAGCTGGACAAGCTTATCAAACAGGAGGCTGAAAATGGCTGAAACATACAAAAAGATATCTGATTTTAATGTCGCGGCCAGTTTTGGAGACAATGATCTTCTGCTCGTTTCACAGTCTGGGACGACCAAGGTCATTAAAGGCTCGACGCTGAAAGCCCTTGCGAAGGCGGCTGGTGTTGAGGCGGCGAAGATAAACAAGGCGACGGTCAACGCGCTCGGCCACCTTGTGATTACAACGACCGACGGAACAGTTATCGACACGGGCAAGGTCACAGGCGCGGATGGCGTATCCGTCACGGGCGCTTCCATTGATGCGCAGTATCACTTGATCCTGACGTTTTCGGACGGAAGCACGAAAGACGCGGGCTATTGCCGGGGCGCTTCCGGGGCCGGAACTGGCGATATGCTTGAGTCGGATTACGATCCCTCCGGGGCCGTAAAAGCGGCGGGCGGCATTCCTGCATATGCGTTGCCGAACTCTATTGAAGCGACGCTGACGGTAAACGGCTGGACGAACAAGCAGCAGACAGTTTCCAATGCGCTCTTTGTAGCGTCCGGCTATAAGTACATTGTCGGCCCGGCCTATGCAAACGCGGACGCGTACAATAAGGCGAAGATCAAGGCAAAGGACGTTACGACGAACGGCCAGATGGCGTTCACCTGCGAGACTGTGCCGACGGCTGCACTGACGATGCAGATTCTGAGAGTGAGGGTGCAGTGATGGCGAATGTTATCAATATGTGCGGCGGCGGGGCGAACGTTCAGAGCAAAACAGTAAAATCCACCGCTACGCAGCAGACGATTACGCCGCCTGCCGGTGTTGACGGATTCAATCCGGTCATTGTTCAGGCCGTAGAACCCGGCGCAAAAGTTCTCTACGCAGAGGGTGTAACGGCCACAAGCGGGACGCAGTTAAGTGTTCCGAATACCGAAGGGATAACAAGGGTCAAAGCCGTTATCATTTCCGCGAGGAACAACGCAACGGGAACAGTTATGGCATTAACAGAGGCATATGGCGATTCTGGGAACACTTTGATGGGCAGTTTGCTTGGTTATGATTCCGGGTATTTCGCGTTCCTGCAAGAAGATACGTCTCTAGGCTTTTTGAACGCGTCCGTATCTACATCGGCAATTGCATTCACACGAAAGACGGGGGTATCGACAACGCAGTTTTCGACAACTTACCCATACAAAGTAATGGTCATAGGCTACTGAAAGGAGGCACAATATGGATATTCTTGCATCCTTTACAAGAAACATTAAGTTAGGGCACACCGGAGAAAATGAGGCAGTGCGCGTGGCGTTTTCTCTTGTGCCGTTCAAAGAAGAATTTCCCGGCGGTCGGCCTGCGCTTCTTGTGAAGCCGCCGAAAGGCGGCAATGCGTATCCGGTTACGCTGACAGTCGAGGGCGATACCGCCTATTGGACGATCACAGCAGCAGATACTGCCGTTGCAGGCTTCGGCCAGTGCGAATTGCAGTGGTACGCTGGGGATACGCTGGCGAAATCGGATAAATTTGATTTTATCGTTGTTCCGGCGCTCGAAGCAGGCGCAGAGCCGCCGGACGAGCCGTCCAAGCGTTGGTTCGATGCGATTCAGGCGCAGATCGGAGATCTTTCCAAACTGACGACAAAGGCAAAGGATAACCTTGTTGCGGCCATCAACGAGGCGGCACGCTCTGGCGGCGGCTCCGGCGGCGGCACGATTGATATGCGCGTGTCCGGCGGATATATCCAGTATTCCAACGACGGTGTGACATGGGAAAACCTGATTGAGGTTTCCGAACTCAAGGGCGAGGCTGGCCCGCAGGGTATCCCCGGCGCGGACGGCGCACAAGGCCCCAAGGGTGATCCCGGCCCGCAGGGCATTCCCGGTGAAAAAGGTGAGGCAGGCCCACAAGGCCCTCGCGGAGAAACGGGGCCTCAAGGCGAAAGAGGCTTGAAAGGTGACGCTGGCCCGCAGGGTGTTCCGGGCGAAAAGGGTGCTGACGGAGCGAAAGGCGACACTGGCCCGCAGGGCGAGAGAGGCCCACAGGGCATTCCGGGGGCACAGGGTATTCCGGGTGAAACCGGCCCGCAGGGCGAACGCGGCCCGCAAGGCCCCAAGGGTGACAAAGGCGACCCCGGACAGAAGGGTGAAACCGGCTCCGGCTTTGTTGTAAAGGGCTATTATGGCACGGTCTCTGCACTCCAGACCTCTGTGAAGAATCCCGCCGTTGGCGATGCCTACGGCGTCGGCGCGTCCGAGCCGTATGACATTTACATCTACGACGGCGTGACGCGCACTTGGATAAACAACGGCCCGTTGCAGGGCGCGAAGGGTGACCCCGGCCCCAAGGGTGACAAGGGCGAACCCGGCGAACAGGGGCCGAAGGGCGATACCGGCCCCATCGGCAAGACCGGCCCGCAGGGTGAGCAGGGCATCCAAGGCCAGAAGGGCGACCCCGGAAAGGATGGAGCGACCGGCCCTGCCGGAAAGGACGGACTCACGCCGACGATCGGAGCAAACGGGAACTGGTATCTCGGCGACGAGGACACCGGGAAGCCGTCGAGGGGTGCGACCGGCCCGCAGGGCGCGACTGGGCCTCAAGGTGCGACCGGCCCACAGGGCGCGACCGGCCCCGCAGGCCCGGACGGCGCTCCCGGCAAAGACGGAAGCCCCGGCAAGGATGGAGCACCCGGCGCAGACGGCACGACATTCACGCCGTCCGTCTCCGCTGCGGGCGATCTGAGCTGGACGAATGACGGCGGCAAGGCCAACCCAGCGCCCGTCAACCTCAAAGGCCCGCAGGGCGCCACTGGCCCAACTGGCCCGCAGGGTGCGACCGGCCCCGCAGGCCCGGACGGCGCTCCAGGCAAGGATGGAGCACCCGGCAAGGATGGCGTGACGCCGGATATCAAGATAGGGACGGTGACGACGCTGCCCGCAGGAAGCGAGGCTACGGCCAGCATGGGCGGAACTGCCGCGCAGCCTACGCTTAACCTCGGAATCCCGAAGGGCGCAAACGGGGACAATGCGAATATCACGAAGGGTGCGGTTGTCGGCGCGCTCGGGTTTACGCCCATCAGCGCGGATGATGTGCCGGTTAAAAGCGTGAATGGGCAGACGGGCGAGACGAAAACAAACTGGTATTTCAATGTGACTGGCAGCGTGGCATCCCCTGCGATGACGCAGACAGTTGCACAGATCGTGGCTGCGCAGAAAGCAGGTTTTGCACCCATTTGCTCAGCGACGTTCTCTGATTTTCAGGGACTGCCCGCGACACTTCCGGCGTTGCTGATCTCCGACATGATCTGTGTTTTTGGCGGTATTGGTTCGACCGGTGGGGATGTCTTTTACCTAACCGTTATGATTGATGGAGCTGGAACCCTGATAGCGAAAACGGACGATGTTGCGGTCAAGGGGGACATCCCGAAAGCACTCAAGAACCCGAATGCACTCAACATCAAGATCGGCAACACGACGACGAGTTACGACGGAAGCGCGGCGAAAACCGTGGAAATCCCGGAAGGTGTTCCATCTGTTACAACCGCTGATAACGGGAAAATCCTTCGCGTCGTAAATGGGGCATGGGCGGCTGCCGAACTGCTCAGTGCGGGAGGTGCTTCATTTTGAGTGAATATTTGACAAACGGTGCGGCGCTGACCCACACGGCAGACCGGATTCGCGCGAAAACGGGCGAGACAGCCCAAATCGTATGGGACGCGGAAAAGGGATTCGGAAACGCGGTGGATGCGATCTCCGGAAGCGAAAAAATTCAGCACGCAGATATTCCGGATTACGTCAAGACTGAGGCGTTGGCCGTGGCAGAGAAAGTCAAGGCTGTGTTAAAGTCGGACAGTATTGTGTTTATTGCAGCATCGGACGCGCATCAGCAGGACAGCAGCGCGGATATCATGGCCGGAAACCTGAACGCGGCGCAGGCGATGAAGGCGCTGGCCTACATTCTGCCGGGAATCGATTTCTGCTGCTATCTCGGCGACTACACTTGGGGAGCAAGCACAACGACGATCCCGGAGACAAAGCAACATATTGCGGAGATCAACGCGGACATTGACGAAGCGTTTCAGGGGATACCGCAGTTTCGGACGGTGGGCAATCACGACGCGGGAGCGTATGCCGTCACGCAGAACGGGACGACGATACCGGATTCGGAGCTTTTCCAGCTTATCGGGAAATATTGCGAGGGAGCCACTTATGGCTCGACTGTCGCAGGATACTGTTACAGAGACTTCGAGAGCAAAAAGCTGCGCGTGATCTGCCTGAACACCTCGGAAAGTTTAACAGCAGACAAAGCATCCACGGGCTATGTATCGAATGCACAGGCAGCATGGTTCGCAAAAACTATGAAGGCAGTCGGAGCAAAATCCGGGTGGCGAATACTAACGCTTTCGCACCATCCATTGGATTGGAGCGTCGTGAGCGTATGTGCCAACATCATCAAGGCGTATGTCGAGGGAGGCAGTATCGTAGTTGGTGGAGAGAGTGTTAATTTCGCGAACTCCCACAGTGCGCAGTTTCTTTGTGCATTCCATGGCCATGTGCATTGCTTTAAGGCCGCGAAGCTGAACAGCATTTCCGGCAACACACCTACAGAATTTAACGCATGGCGCGTGGCGATCCCCAATATGTGTTTCAGCCGGAACAATGAATATGGCCAAAACGGCAAGGGCGAGTATTACGGGATCGAATTCGGAGAAGAAACGACGTACAACAAAACGGCGGGAACGGCAGACGATACGGCATTCGTAGTAAACGTGCTCAATCCAGCCACGCAGAAAATCTACAGCTACTGTTTCGGTGCGGGGTACGACCGTGAGGTATTTACCGGCGTTGCGTCGGTAGCAGTAACGGGTGTGACGCTCAATGCGACCTCTGGCGAGTTGACAAAGGGCGGCACGGTGACGCTCACTGCCACAGTGGCTCCGGCCAACGCAAGCAACAAGACAGTGGAATGGACGAGCTCCGCGCCTACAGTGGCAAGCGTCATTAATGGCGTCGTGACAGCGCTCTCCACAGGAACAGCGGATATTACCGCGACTACAGAGGACGGCGGGTTCACTGCGACGTACCATTTGACGGTAAAAGCACAGACGGTGGACGTGCTGGCGACCTATGGCTACGCAGATAATACGCGCCTGTCAACCGGCTCCGGAACGGAGAAATCGGCAGCGGGATATGTGACCATTGGCCACACCAGCAAGATACAGATCAGCAACAAGCTTTATCCAAATGGGCTGACGATCCGGCTGAGCGGCGCAGATCAGGTAACGGGCGGCTCGACGGCAAGTCCTTACAGTGACAGTGCAATGTGCTGGTATACAGCTGCTGGCGTGTTCTCAGCCGGCGTGTACATTTACAATGCGGACAATTTCAGCCTCAATTCCAAGATGGCGGTGGATTCAGACGCAAAGGGATTTACGCTTTTGTGGGAGGCCGGGAAAGTGCCGGAGGTGCAGTATGGTATTGCATTTGCCGTAAAGGGTACAGGCGCGAACCTTACCGTTACACTGACTGCAAATTGAGGCAAAAATGATGGATACATGCGTATGCTGCGGGCGGGCCGTGCCGGAGGGCAGGATGGTTTGCCCGGAGTGCGAAATAGAAAGCTTTGAAAGGAGTATCAAGATGGATGATGGAATTCAGGCGCAGATCGCCTCCGTGGAGGCGCGATGCAAGAGCAACTCGCACAGGATCGACGAGCTGGAGGCAGACAACAGGGCGCTGCATCAGCTGGCGACCTCGGTGGAGGTGCTGGCGACCAAGCAGGAGGCAATCGAGGAAAACGTGAATGAGATCAAGGCCGATGTGAAAAGCATCAAGGCGCTGCCGGGAAGCCGCTGGGAGGCGGTCGTAAAGGGAGTTATCACGGCGATCCTTGCAGGACTGATTGGATTTGCGCTGGCAAAGCTGGGGCTGGGCTGATGCGCAGAGACAAGAAACGATGGACAAAGGGCCGTATGGCCCGTGAGCTTGTGTACTACTGCCTGTGGATGCTCACGGCAGTGGCCACATGGGCGATGATCCTGAAAACCGCCGCCGTCCTGCTGGACAGGACGTGCGACCTTTCGGATGTGCTGGCGTTCGCGGGCGCGGCCTTCGGCGGGGAGCTGCTTTTGCTCCTGCTCAAGAGAGTATTTGCAAAACCAAATGATAAAGACGATGGAGGTACATACGATGGATAAGATCATCAAGCGGCTCGGGAATCTCCTGAGCGTGAAGAGCCTTGTGACGCTGACGCTGACGGCGGTATTTGCGTACATGGCCGTGGTAGGCAAGATCAGCCAGGACTTTATGACGGTGTATGCCGTCGTGATCGCATTCTACTTCGGCACGCAGAGCCAGAAGGTGCAGGACGCAGTGGATGGAGGCGCGAGCAATGCCGGTAATTAAAGATGCGCTCACGCCGATCAATCATAGAGCGGGCGGCTGCACGCCGAAATGGATCGTCGTCCACTACTTCGGTGCGCTCGGCTCTGCGGCCAGCGTGGCCGAGTGGTTCAAAAATCCGCAGGCCAGAGCCAGCGCGCACTACGCCGTGGACGAGGGCGATATCATTTACCGGTGCGTAAAGGATACGGATGTGGCGTGGCACTGCGGAGACGGTACGCTGCATCCGGAGTGCCGGAACTGGAACTCAATCGGCGTGGAGCTGAGGCCGAAGAAGGTCAACCGGAAGCGCATGGGAGCCTACGACACCGACTGGTTCTTCGAGAAAAAGGTGCTGGACAATGCTGAGTGGCTCATCCGCAAGCTCATGCAGGAGCACAACATTCCGGCGGATCACATCATCCGGCACTACGATGTGTCCGGAAAGTTCTGCCCGCGCCCGTTTGTTGGAACGGACATGAACACCTACTATCACACCACTGGCAACGAGCAGTGGAAAAAATTCTTGGAAAGGTTTGAAGATGAAGTGGTAGAGAAAAGCAAAATGATCGTGGACGGCAAGGAGGTCGCCGTCGAACGCATCCTGAAAAACGGCACGAACTATGTCAAGGTGCGCGATATCGCCGCCGCGCTGGGTCTGAGGGTATCCAATAAGGGCAATATCGCCGTGCTGGATAGCAAGTAAGGAGGGCATATGCTGCGGGGGCTGCCGAGTCTGAGCCGCAGCGATTGGGAGCATTTGATCGACGAATGGATTCTTTCGGAGCGATACCGGGGAATCCTGAAACGGAAGATTCTTGACGATTGGAGCCATGAGCGCATTGCCGAGCGCGAGGGCCTGAGCGTAAACGGCGTCAAGAAGATCATAGCGCGGTGCGTGAATGTACTGCGGGAACATGCAACAGAGCCGCCCGGATAGGGCGGCTCTTGTGGCAGAATTGCAAATTTAATATTCTGTTGCATTTACAATGAGCTTAATTTGTTCTATAATGGCATCAAAAACAGAGAAGGAGATTATACTACAATGTGCAAGCCTATTTACGCAAATTCGCTGACTGTTACTGCGAACGAGGCGAAGAACGAATTTGTTTTTACCTTTAAGCATAAATATCCGGTAGTTGGAGCGAATGGCGTTGTGGACAGCGACCAGGAAGAAACGGTAGCTGCGGTGATTGTGAATGAGCAGTTAGCAGAGGCACTCCCTGCAATGATGTCCAAAATCCTGAGTGAGCAGGTGGATTGATGCCTAATTTTTTCGAAGTTGTTGACAGAAGCGGGATAAAAGTATTCTGCACAAAAGAGCAGTGGGATTCTCATGTGGCGCTTAACCACAGCATCATGGTTTCAAACGTAGACGCAATCGTGGAGACGATTCGGGAGCCGGAACTAATTTTGCCAAGTCATGACACGAACCCTCCGCTAGATGAACGTCGGATATATACAAAAGAATCGAAAAGTGCTACATACTACCCGAAACTCAAATATACGCACGTTGTTGTGTCTGTCTGCGGCGGATCGGGCGAGGTCGTAACCGCATATCCTAATAACAACAAGAAAAGTGGCTGTGGAGAAGGTGAGGCGATATATGTTGCAGAAGAATAGCATCGTATTTGACTACGACAAGAAATTCGACGTCCTGTACATTGCCCTCGGTGACCGCAGTAATTCTTATGGTGATGATTCCGACGGGAATGTAATCTATCTGAAAGACATTGACACAGATGAATTGACCGGAATAACGATCATGAATTTCAAGAAAAAGTATATCGAAAACAGGCTCCCTGTATTCTCAAAGAGCATCCGAAAGGTGCTGAGTGAAGCTGAGAAGGTAGTTATGCAGTAATTGACAGTTGACTACTGAGCGTATATAATATGTGTGTAGCACAAAAGGATATTCGGTATTCTTTCCAAGGGCTGGTGCCTGCACCGGCCCCGTTTTTCTATATACAAGGCAGCCACTCCGTAAGGGGTGGCTGTTTTTATATTTTTTGTGCCCGAAAAGTGGCCGAAGAGTTGGTTTTTTGTTCTTCGTGGATGCCTCATAATGAGCATAGGAGCTGGCCAGCTTACTATTTTATCGGAGGTAATACTATGGAGTACGCAAGCAATGGCAAGGCCAATGCGGCCCTGACAACTGGTATCATCGGCACGGCGGGCGTCGGCCTCGGACTGCTCGGCAATCTGCTCGGCGGAGGCTGGGGCGGTATCGGAGCAAATCCGGCTGCTGCAGCTGTAGCGGCGGGCATGTGCAGCGAGAATATGCCGGTCACGCGCTATGAGCTGGAAAGAGAAAACAAGCTCGCGCAGAAGGACAGCGAGATCGCGATGCTCAAGGCGAACACCTACGGCGATCAGAAGATGCTGGAGATGTACGCTTACATCGACGGCCAGCTCAAGGACGTGCGGAAGTCCCTGTGCGATCAGGCAGTCCACAACCAGCGCACTGAGGACAGCTTCGTGCTGGCCCGTCAGGACATCGCGTCCGTCAAGGACGAGCTGCACCGCGAGATCGAGATGGAGGCCGAACGGCGCTGCTGCGGCGACAACAGCATTGTAACCTACGCCAATGCGACGTTTTATCCCAAGCAGGTGGCAGACGTCACAACGGGCACCGCAACCACGGCGCAGACGCTCTACAACCCGCTTCCGAAGTGCGGGTGCTGCAACAAGTAAACCAAAGGGGCAGCAATAGCCGCCCCGACCTTAACACGGAGGTATCCTTATGGTAACGATCGATCAGGCTATGCGAGGTGCGGCAAAATTCGCCGACAATGAGATCATTCCCCATCTGCCGACGGGCAAGGGCATTGGAGCCGGGATCGCGCTTGCGCTTATCATGGATGGCGGCAAGGCGCAGCTGCTCAAGCTGCGTGAAAATCCGGCGGTGCAGATGATGGGCGTGATGGACGAGGCCGGGAACATCGACCTTGACCGGCTCTATAATGCGGCAAGGCCGCGCTTTGACGGCCAGAAGCTGCCGGTCACGGTGCCGATCATTGGCGAGCTGCGCTTCGATGTGAGCGATCTCGACAAGCTTTACAGATACATTCAGGAGGCGTGAGCATGAAAGACTACATCAACGGACTGTACGCGCGGCTGGAGGAGCTTTCCGAAAAGCCGCTGACGCTGGGACACATCGAAGAGGCTGACGCAGTGGCGGGTCTCCTGTGCCGCCTGCATAAGCTTGATGGGATGGATGGAAACCATTTTCGTGAGTCCACGAAAATGACGGAATTCTCCCGAGAAGATGCCATGCGCTGGGCGGAGCACATGCAGAACGCCGACGGCACGGTCGGGCCGCACTGGACGATGGATCAGACTTCCGCCGTCGCGGATGCGAGCGGCATCCCGCACGACATCTCCCGCTGGGCGTGGGGTGTGACGATGAACATGATGTATTCGGACTACTACGATGTGGCGCGGAAGTTCGGAGTCAACGTGCCGGAGTTCTACGCGGAGCTGGCGCGGGCGTTCTTGATGGACAAGGACGGCCCCGGCCCGGAGGAAAAGCTTTGCGCGTATTACAGGTGCATTGCCCATAACAAATAGACGGGTGTATGATGCGGTGATACGGAAGATCAAAGGCATATCCTGAAATAAATATGTAACATATAATGTAGCATACAGGAAACGATTTTACGTTATCACATTTATCAAAACAAAACGTTCGAGTCCCGCCGCAGATGCGAACAAACACAGTATAGAGTATAAAAAGTACCGATTTTAGCTATTTCCAAGCTAAAATCGGTACTTTGGCGCGGAAGGAGAGATTCGAACTCTCGCTCGCTTTTTAGACGACTACTCCCTTAGCAGGGGATTTAGAACCATTGAAAACACTGCGGAAATTGCAAATTGTAGCATATTTTGTAGCATACAGAATTTACTTGCTTGTATCTTCTTGCAACAGATTCACGGCGTCGATCATGCCGCTCATATCCGGATGGACATATCGCTGCGTCGTCGTTATCTTTGTGTGCCGCATGATCTCCTTGATCGTAAATGGGTCAATGTTTTTGGAGGCGAGGGCAGTTGCGGTCGTATGACGGCAGGAATACGGTGGGAGTTTCTGCACATCGGCCAACTCTAAGCACTCATAGTATCGCTTGTAAAAGTTGTCTTTGTTTATGCAGCATACGTTCCCAATGCGTGAGTCGCTTTCAGCGCACAAGGATTGAAGCAGCGGAGCGAGAAAATCTGGGAAAACCATCGGCGTTTCCTTGCGCTTTTTCGTCTTTATGCCGCCTTTGACAATCTCGTTTTTATTAAAGTCGATCATGTCCTTTTTGAGCCGGAGCAGCTCGCCTGGCATCATTCCAGTATAAATCATTACCAGAATAAATCCGACGAAATGATCCTTTTCGTAAGCCACCCATAGTTTCTTAATATCAGCGTCGGAAAACGGCTCCGGGGACTTCTCTTCGAGGACGGGAAGCTTTATGTATTTCGCAAGATTCACCGTGGTTTGCTTTTCGGCAATCGCAAGATTGTAGCAATGGGACACAACGGTTTTCATGTCCTTCCGCGTGTAATAGGTGCTGGCGTTGTGGTCGATCACATCTTGTATCTGCATAATTGTAAGACTATCAATTTCGCAGTCCGCGATCTCCGCCAACCGCTGAAATGCCTTGTCCGAAGCGCCCTGCCGGTCGTTGGAAAGAGACAAGTAATCCCCTTTTTGGTATGTCTTGTAGTATTCACGGAGGGTGCAGCTTCGCTTGGCATCCTTGGGCGGGTTTGCAGCGTATTGCAGAGCCGCGCGCTTGGATGCAAAGCCGCCTTTCGTTTTCATCTTTTGCTGAAGTTTCCCGTTTTCGTCGATGTATGTTTTTTCAGTCCAACGGGCCGTCCACGTTTTCCCGCGCTGGTATGCGTTCCCCTGCCCGTTTCCTCGCGTGCGGCTGCGCTGCACGATTTGCTTTTTCCCGCACCAGCAACAAAAAAGAGACCCATCGGGGATCTCCATTTTGCATTTTACACATCGCTGCATGGGTTACCTCCTTAAAAGTACCGCTCCGGCAGTGCGCCGGGGCGGCTATTTTTTATGCACGGAACCAACCGAGGGTGGGGCTCAGGATATCCACCACCATAGCAAAAGCGCAAAGCGCGACGATGCCGAGCAGGACAAGGGTGGTGATGCGGTGCATTTTCAGGGATTTTCGAAGCTGATCGCGCTGGATGCGGAGGCTTTTGTTTTCCAGGCGAAGCAGCTCGGAGACGGATTCCGGAGCGGGCAGCGAGATGCCGAAGTACGCATTCATGTCGATGCCGAGGGCATAGCAGATCGGGCCGACGGTGTAGACAGAGGCGCTTTTTGATTCGCCGCGCAGGTACTGAGAAACCGTATTCAGGGCGAGGCCGGCACGGTCGGCGATGATCTGATTTGTGAGATGCGAAGCCTCCTTTGCTTCGCGGCAGAGCTGCCACAACATTTTTTCCAAGAAAATCGCTCCAAAAAACCATGATTGGGGCGGAGAAAACCATGGAAAGGGCTGTACATAACCATTGGTGAAAGCGTATGGTTGATCTACAGGCGGCTCCCAATCGCTTGCAGAAACCAAAGCCCGTGCCAGCATCGGCACGCTGGCACGGGCAAAACCATCAAACATGATATCAGTTTCTTTCCAAAGACGTCCCCGTTTCAGTGTACCACATATGCAAGCCAATAAATGGGACTTATTCTGCAAATGACTGTAGAATTTTAATATCCAGATTTTGTGCATTCTGTCGTGTTGACTTGTTGGAACATAAGTTCTAATATATCACCATGCACTTCAACTATTCAAGAAGCACTTTCAATGAGCTGTAGTAGCACACTTCTACCCCATAGAAGGATATCTGTTGATGCTGCCGCTTCTTTGGCGCTTTGTGTGAAGCCTCGATTTGTTAGCACGATTCCAACGTGGCACTTATAAATCTGCTTCCCGGTGAAGACCTCTTGGACGGCTGCGTTTCCAACATCACCGTCGTATCGCTTGCATTGGAAAGCATATTTGACTCCATCGCGCTCTGCAATGACATCTGCGCCTTGATCTCCGCTTCTTTTCGTAACAACGACATTTTGGTATCCGTTACCGCGCAAAACATCGGCGCAAAAACATTCAAAATCAGTTCCGGACATTCTGTCGAAGTCCTGCGGAACGTTTCCGGATGCGGTTTGTTCAGGCACAGTGTTTTCGAATATAGGAACGCCGCAATCGCGCCGCAATTCGGACATCATTCTACGCCCAAACGCGATAGTCCCCTCATTGAACACATGCCTATATTGATCGAAATCGTCTCTGAATTTCTCACAGTCGGAACGTGTTTTCTCAGGCCAATTTACATAAAGCCCACGTGCGTCTCTGACTATCCTGTTTTTATTCTGTTCCATGCAATTCCGAAGGTGCCATTGGAACTCTTCCAAGTATTTCTGCAAGTCGAAATACGGCAATGCTGACTTGTATGGCACTGCGTTCCTTATCTTTGCGAGATGTCTAGCCGAAGATAACGCCTCATAGTACAGAACGATAAATTGGCCGAAGTCAGTTGTTTTGTTCATCTCAGCGATATTGCGGTTTATGCTATCAGCCAATCTCGAAGCCAAAGAAATGCAGTCTTTCTTAAAAAATGGAACTTTGAAATTTCGGTAGGCTATGTCGCTTTCTTCTTGTCTGTTGCGCGACAAATCAGCCGGTGGCGAGTATCTATACGAATCAGACATATATAATCACCTTCGCAGGATCGCTATAATCATTGGTTTCAGAATAGGAGGATGGAATGGACAAGAATATGTGCAAAACGTTTGAGATTATAAATACGGCAAAAGACAAAGAAGCAGCGATTAAAGTAGCCCTTGCGCTTTTAGTGTCGCTTCAAGAAGGGCCGGAAAAGCTTCCTGCGCCTCCGCTGGGAGTTTCCTGAACAATTCAATAAGTTGTAATTCTGCTTCGGAGAGGTCGCCGGTTTCGGTGGCCTCTTTTTTTATGCCCGCAGACGGATCATTGGTTTCACCATTGAGCCATTCAACGGGAACGTTGTATTTAGCTGAAACGACGTACAGGTAATTCCTGTACGACTTTGTTTTCCCGGCCTCCCACTCAGAAACAATGTTTGTCGGCGCGCCTATGGCTTCACAAAATTCCTTTTTCGCTCCGTGGACATATTTACCATTCTCTTTTTTGGGGATGAGAGAAAGCATCCGTTCCAGCATAATATCCATACTATCACCACGTGAATTGTGCAACTCTACGAAAACTAGAAAATTCTAATTTTATTGTTGCATTACTAGAATTTATGAGTTATTATATAACTGTACCCAAGAGGTACAGAAAAGACAGCCGCTCCGAAAACGGCGAGATTATGTGTCCTGAACAAACCCATAATATCACCGCTTTCGGGCGCTGTCAATAATAACTACTCATATTTATGAGGTATTAGGGGTGAGTGCCACGAGAAACTTGAAAGAACTTCGCCTGAACGCCGGGTTGACGCAGGAAGCCGTTGCAAAGCGGTGTAATGTCAGTCAGGTTGCAGTACACAAGTGGGAGACCGGTAACGCAGGCATCGCAAGAAAGCACCACAAAAAACTTGCGAAACTTTATGGATGCTCGGTTGAAGATTTAGTTGCCGGGCAATCACTTGGAAAGGAATGAAAACATGGATAACACAAAAGGCTTTAAGGCGTTCACACCGGGGCTTGTGTGTAAAGGAAAGCAATACGCCGAGAACACAGACTTTGAAGAAGCAGGCGGCGATATTTGCGGCAAAGGAATGATGCACTATTGCGTAAGTCCCTTTGATTGTCTCGACTATTATCCTCTCATTGGTGCTAACGGGGAACCGTCAGACTTCGCCGCCGTTGAAGCGCTCGAACCTCCGGTAACGGACGATGGGCGGAAGTTCGCCACGAAGAAACTACACATTGGGCTGAGACTTGGTCTCCCCGGCTTCGTTAAAGCGTGCGTTGACTTCATGAAGGTGCAGACCATTGACAACATGCCGAAAAGCGACCTTAATATCGGCTCTTCTGGCAATGCCGCGCAGATCGGCTCTTCTGGCTATGCCGCGCAGATCGGCTCTTCTGGCTATGCCGCGCAGATCGGCTCTTCTGGCTATGCCGCGCAGATCGGCTCTTCTGGCTA
>OIWQ01000176.1_pt1 | contig 80576 bp, 70 predicted proteins | sample 1587571 | NCBI WGS metagenome assembly OIWQ01 (sample SAMEA3888910, study PRJEB22519) | human gut metagenome | biome: human gut; feature: human-associated habitat; material: faeces | place: Denmark | collected 2010
GATCCATCCTTTTTTATAGGCAATTTCTTCGGGACAAGCAATTTTCAAGCCCTGTCTTTTTTCGATCACTTCTACAAAGGTCGAAGCTTCGGATAAAGAATCGTGGGTACCGGTATCCAGCCACGCAAAACCTCGTCCCAACAACTGTACTTTCAATTCCTCGTCTCGCAAAAAGGTCTGATTGACGGTCGTAATTTCCAGTTCTCCTCTGGCCGAAGGTTTTATTCCGGAAGCCACCCCGACTACTTTATTCGGATAAAAATACAATCCGACTACGGCATAATTCGATTTCGGCTGCACAGGCTTTTCCTCTATACTCAATACATTTCCCTTCTCATCGAATTCCGCCACCCCATATCGTTGCGGATCATTGACGTAATAACCGAAAACCGTGGCTTTCTTCTCCTCCTCGGCATTTCTCACCGCTTCCTGCAACATATGTGAAAAGCTCTGTCCATAAAAAATATTATCTCCCAAAACCAGACAAACCGAATCACTGCCGATAAATTCGCGGCCGATAATAAAAGCCTGAGCCAACCCATCCGGACTCGGTTGTTCCGCATAAGTAAACTTCACTCCATAATCCTCTCCTTCTCCCAAAAGACGACGAAAACCGGGCAAGTCCTGAGGAGTTGAAATCACCAATATCTCTCTTATCCCGGCCAGCATCAAAACAGACAACGGATAATAAATCATGGGCTTATCATAAATGGGCAACAACTGTTTAGAAACCCCCTTGGTAATAGGATACAAACGTGTTCCGGACCCTCCGGCTAATATTATACCTTTCATGATCTCGTTTTTTATAAATAAAAACTAAAAAACCCGGAATCATCTCCGGGCGAATACCGATTCTCTGCAATCGTTTATTTCGCAGCTTTCTGAGCTAACTTTCTCTTTGCCAACCGGTCGACAATATAGAACATAACAGCGAACAGAACGATATCTCCGCCGACCAATATTTCATTTCTCCAGTCTCTTCCGATATATGCGAATGCCATAAATAACAGGTTCAAACCTAAAATAGTAAAGGTAGCTTTTTTATGCACACCGTTATATATGGTCAATAATTTATGATGCAAATGCCGTTTATCGGGCGCAAAAGGAGATTTTCCTCTCATCCAGCGGGAAGCGAACAACCGCAACGTATCTATCACCGGAATAGCCAATACGCTGAACACCACTCCGGGCGCTGCTTCTACCGCACAAATACCTTTCAGATTGATATCCGTTTCACAAAATCTAATCGCCATCACTCCAAGCAAAAATCCAACCATCAAAGCACCGGAATCCCCCATAAACATCTTGGAACGCTTTCCGAACAAATTAATCAAAAAGAAAGGGATAAGGGCAGCAGTCAACACCCCGCACATCAAAGCATACTCGATATGTCCACAATAATAAAACCAAATACCGAAAAAAATACAATCGATCATGGCCATTCCCGAACACAAACCATCGATTCCATCGATCAGATTGATCGCATTGATTAATCCGACCAAACCCACAAAAGTCAATGGGATACCCACCCACGGGCTGATCTCGTAGAAGCTGAGAAAACCATGCAGATTAGTCAGATAAAACCCTCCTCCCACAATCAGTACCAAAACCCCCAACATCTCTCCTTTAACTTTTTTACGAGGAGATATCTCCAGCAAATCGTCATAAATACCCACCAGAAAAATTAAAATAGCCCCCAATAAAACATACTGAAATTCCGGCCGGCTATCGAATCTGACAAACAGTAAAAATGAACACAAAAAAGCTAAAAAAACAACAATTCCCCCAATATTCGGAACACACCCGGTATGTGAAGAACGTTTATTCGGTTTATCCACAAAATTCTTCAGTATGGCCATCTTGAACACCGGCACACGAATATTCCAGCCGATCAACAAAGCCAATACCATCGATAGCACCAATCTCCAATTATCTGACAATAAACTTAGCATCTCTCTATTTTACAACTAATATACAATATCCAATCAATCTTTGCAAAAATACATACTTTTATAAAACTACCGCGTTTTTATTCTAAAAAAAATTATAAATCTGCCACATCCCCAACAGCTCACTGAATAGCGATATAAAATACAAATATTAATTTTCATAAATTCTATATTTATGTATGATTTGATTTAAAAATCCAGCGAATAATCTATAAAAAAATGGAGTTTCATCACTTGGGATGAAACTCCACTCAATTCAACTCTTAAATGAATGTCACATCTTCTGATCCAAATTTTTCCCTTTCTCTATATGTTCAAAATTGGGGATAAATTCTTTCATTGTTCTGACAATATCTTCTTTTTCTGTTTTCTGGTCATTCAATACCGCCTGCAATCTTTCCAGGAAAGTATCCAGTTCTTCCATCCGGCGGGCCTTCAGGTCCTCAATCACCCCCAGTGATCCGAAGCGTTCCGGATTAATTTTTTCCCCCTTCACGTAAAATTCCTCAAACCCTTTTTCTCCTGTCGTATCCGAGGCGAAATAATACACCGGATATACTTTACTATCCACCGGCATCTCCGCGGCAAACCGCCGGGCTTCCTCCTCCGAGGCACACTGCTTCACCTCATATCCCAGACTATGCAGGAACCGGTCGGCGATAGAGGAGAAGGTCATCATCTGCTCTGCTCCCAGTTTCGGGAAAAAGATCTCCCGGTTCTGTCCCAGAATGCAGGCCAGCATACAGATCTGTCCACTCTCCTCCGGAGAAACGAAATAACGTTTCACATCGTTCGGAGAACTCAGCGGCTGACGCTTCATCAGCCGGCCGATAAATCCGGCCAGCAGACTTCCGTTCGAAAAAGCCACATTGGCAAAACGGGCCGTCGATATTTTGAACCGCGAAGAATAGGCCATGATCATTTCCTCCATGATCTTCTTGCTGGCTCCCATGATATTTACAGGATTGGCCGCCTTATCCGTCGACACGCAGAAGAAATGACGCGGCGGGTATTCACTCAGCAGGTCCAGCAGCTTCCGCGCTTTCAGCACATTATTCTCCAGCAACGCCTGAACGGAATATTTATCCTTTTCGCTCCGTACATGCTTGTGGGCTGAAAAATTGGCCACAATATCGAATCCCTGCTCTGCCCGGAAAATCTTTTCAAAGACCGGATCGGCAAAACTGAGCGGATAAGTCCGGTATTCTTCCGGCACATACATCCCGTACGTCGAGCGCAGATCCCTCGTCAGTTCCGCCAGCCCGTTCTCACTGATGTCCACAACCACCAGCTTTGAAGGACGGAAAGGCAGCACCGCCCGGATATACGAAGAACCGATCGTCCCGGCACCGCCGATCACCAAAACACGTTTACCTTCTATTTCCGCGCGAAGCTTATCCCGGTTCGCCTCAATGTCCGCTGCGAACATGCTCTTTTGCCGGCCCGTTATGTGGTCGGCTATAAATTGACTGACATTCAACATCTGCTTAATTTTAATTTGATTTCAAATTCAGGTAAGAAATTATTTCAAATACTCCGGCTGCTCCGGCAGTCCTTTCAGCCAACGGAAAGGCAGATCACTTTCCGGCTTCACGATCACCCAGGCCGTCAGGAAGATCAGTTTTATATCCAGCCATAACGAAGCATGCTGTTGGTACCAGATTTCCAGTTCACCTTTGTACGGAGCGATATTCTCCGTATAAAACACGACAGGATCGATCCCCGGTTGCGACAACAACCGCTCCTCATCCCGGAAAACAATCGAGCCGAGCCCCGTGATTCCCGGCCGCACATTATAAATCACCCGTTGTACATGTTCCGGAAAACGTTCGAAATCCACCTTCATCTGCGGACGCGGCCCTACAATACTCATCGTTCCACTGAGTACATTCAATATCTGCGGCAATTCATTGATCTTCGTCTTCCGCAAAAAACGGCCGAAAGGCAATACACGCGGATCATTCCGGGTGGTCAGGCTGCCTGTCCCCATATTGGGGGAGTTCTTCAGCATGGTGGCAAACTTAAAAATAGAAAACATCCGGTTCTTATACCCAACCCTTTTTTGCAGATACCATACCTTATGTTCCCCCGTACACCACAGAATCAGCATACAGGGCAACAACAGCCACGACACGCACACCAAGGCAATAAGTGCCAGCAGTACGTCAAAGACAACCTTCAAAAATTTGTACATAAATTCGGATTATAAAAAGAAGGAAAGAAATGTTATTTTACAGCTTCATAGGCTTCGGCAACGGTATCCACGATGATACGCAGCTGTTCCCGGGTTAAATGATTATAAACCGGAAGACTGATTTCATTGGCATACAACCGGTATGTATTCGGATAATCTTCCATTTTATATCCCCGGTTCTTGAACAAAGTCAGCATAGCCATCGGTATGTAATGTACATTCACCCCGACACCCTTTTCACTGATATATTGAATCATGGCATCCCGTTTCGCTTCATCGAAATCCTTGATCCGGAGCAGAAACAGATGATAAGAACTCTCCGTATCCCGGTGATGATAGGGGGGAATAACAGCCCAATCCCGTTTTGAAAACTCCCGGACATAAAATTCAAAAATGGCTTTCCTTTCGGGCAGAAACGTGGATTTATACCGGCGCATCTGGGCCAACCCGACAGTAGCGCACAAATCCGGCATATTCACTTTCAGTCCCTGATCGATGATATCATACCGCCACGCACCCACCTGATTTTTTTCGAAAGCACTCTTGTTTTGTCCGTTCAATGCCAAGGCCCTCAGGAAAGTCAGTTCATTCTGGTTGTTGAAAGGCTGCGGTAAATTCAATACAATCGCACCGCCTTCCCCTGTCGTAATATTTTTTACGGAATGCAGGGAGAAAACAGTGACATCGGCCACTGTCCCGGAAGCCTTTCCTTTATAAAAAGCCCCTAAGGAATGGGCGGCATCGGCCAAAAGCATTATCCGGCCCAATTGCTTTTGCCTCCCGGAGGCAGGCCGGTACGATGCCTTCACTTCCGGGTCGTCCACTACTGCCCGGATGGCATCGTAATCACAGGGATACCCTCCGATATCGACAGGTAATATCACCTTGGTGTGTTCATTGATCGCAGCTTTTATCTTGTCCGGATCGATAGTAAAATCATCTTTTACGTCTACCATCACCACCTTTGCCCCCATATTCATGGCACACAAAGCCGTGGCACTGTATGTGTAAGCGGGGATAATCACTTCATCACCGGGACCTACTCCCAGCCACCGTAGCATTAGCATCGCCCCGGAGGTCCACGAATTTACACACAAAACAGCTTCACCTCCCGTGAACTGCCGGATCTCATCTTCTAAAGCCCGTGCTTTGGGGCCTGTCGTCAGCCATCCCGTATGAGTCAGGGTATCATGCATTTCTGCTATTACCTCATCATCGATGACAGGTAAGGAAAAAGGGATTTTCATATTATATAAATTTATATATTAAGGCTATATCATTTTGTCAGTCCCTTTACAAAAAGGAAACACAGGTAAGATATTCCGGAGAATTCCGGAACCGAAAATGATGGATGAAGATAAAAACTTCGTTCCTTATGCCGTTTGTAACACCTTTAGTACTTTTTCCCCCGCATCCCCTTTTCCATACAAACGGTTTTCAAAGCAGGCCTGACCTTTTTCCTGCAATTCTTTTACACTTTGTAATATCCGATCGTGATCACTCCCTGCCAACAGATTGAATCCGTTTTCTACCAATTCCACCCATTCCGTTTCATCCCGCATCGTCACACAATACTTTCCGAAAAAATAAGCTTCTTTTTGCAATCCTCCGCTATCCGTCATCACCATCTTACAATTCTTCAACAACCACACCATCTCCAGATATCCGACAGGATCTATAAAACAAATCTTACTATTGGAAAAATCGTAATTCAGTGCTATCAATTTACCCCAAGTCTGGGATACAGAGTTATACTACCGACAAATTATAATATAGCTTCGGTATAGACATCTCCTCAAAAAACACCTCACTCATATTGGCATCGTAATGTTGTCCCGTATGTACAATCACTTCTTCCATTTCACCGCAAGAAGCAAATGCACGGCTAACTACAGCCGCTTTAATAAACTGAGGACGAGCCCCGATAATGGTAACGATCTTCATAAATTATCAGTTTACAAACTTTCAATTTGAGTGGTATAATTACGACCCTCTCTTTTCTCAATTATTTATTCTGCTCCTTCACCACCTCCACTAAATATTGGCCATACTGATTTTTGATCATAGGTCCGGCTATTTCCAGCATTTTCTTTTCAGTTATCCAACCTTGACGATAGGCAATCGCTTCCAAGCATGCCACTTTTAGTCCCTGTCGTTTTTCTATAACCTCGATAAAAGTAGAAGCTTCTGATAAAGAATCGTGCGTGCCCGTGTCTAACCAGGCAAATCCACGTCCTAAAAGCTGAACATTCAAATTATTGTCTTTCAAAAATTCCTGATTGACAGTGGTTATTTCCAATTCACCTCTTTCCGAAGGTCGAATATTTTCAGCTATTTTAATAACCTTGTTCGGATAAAAGTAAAGTCCGACTACAGCATAATTGGATTTTGGGCATTGTGGTTTTTCCTCGATAGTCAATACTTTCCCATCAGCATCGAACTCCACCACTCCATATCTTTGAGGATCTTTTACCCAATATCCGAAAATGGTGGCCTGATTTTTTACTTCCGCAACTTCTACAGCTTCTTTTAACATAGGAGTAAATCCTTGACCATAAAAAATATTGTCTCCTAAAATCAGACATACAGCGTCATTACCGATAAATTCCTTACCGATAATGAAGGCCTGGGCTAAACCGTCCGGTGAAGGCTGTTCCGCATACTGTAAATGTATACCATAATCGCTTCCATCTCCCAATAACCGTTTGAATGAAGGTAAATCATAAGGAGTAGAAATAATTAAAATGTCCCTGATACCGGCCAACATCAATACCGAAATAGGATAATAAATCATCGGTTTATCGAATACCGGTAATAGTTGTTTACTTACACCCTTTGTAATCGGGTATAAACGAGACCCGGAACCACCGGCTAATACAATACCTTTCATCCTATCAAATTTTTTTTATCAGTCTTACCATCTTTCTGTTTGGGTAAGCCATAAATTCATAATACACTTCGTATCCGTTTTTCTTATAAAAAGCTAAAACATTCTTATTTTCATAGAGATCGGTTGTCAATGAAACCCGGTCGACTCCTTGACTCTTAGCTTCACATTCAAAAAAATGGATAATGGCAGATCCGATACCCCGGATACCGACATCCGGTTCTACCGCAATAGAATATAATTCAGCATATCTTCCGTCATCCTTCTGCTCTCCCGTTTTTCTAAAATTATTCTTCAACTGAACGATAGCTTTCGGTTTATAAAAAAGGAGTTTCACCCCTTCCCATAGAAAAGGAAACAAACTATTCCGGACTAATCTTTTATTATATCCTTTAGCCAGGAAAGCACCAACCCCAAAACCCACTAATTTTTGATCGATATAAGCTCCGGCTAAAATAGAATCCTTAGTTTTCAATACAGATTTATAGTAAGTCTTCAGAAAAGAATTGCCCAAAGTAGTTAAAAAAAAACCTTCAAAAGCATGCATGTGAATACTTACAATATCCGATAAATCACCCTGTTTTAACAATCGAACCTGAACGCATTCTCCCATTACAATAATGCTATTAATTTATCCGTCAAATTTTTATAATCAAATTCAATCGCTGCTTCCCGGGCTCTTTTGCAAATCGCATTATATTCATCCGGTTCCAAATCGAGCAGTTTTAATATAGCTTCTGCATATTCCTGAGATGAATCGAATTCCCTGGCAATACCCAGCTTATATTTATTAATCAGGCAATACATCATTTTCAAATTAGAGCAAATCGGTCTTCCACTGGCCATGTACTGAAACATTTTACTTTGGCTTCCCCCATATTTACCAAAATTTCCCGGCATATAATTCAGAATATTTACAGTCGCTTTAGACAATACATAGGGAACATATTGAGGGTCGATCCATTTTTCTTTAAAAACAACATATAATTTACTTATTAAAATAATTTATATAAAAGTATAAGAATATATCCATATATTGTGCTAAAAATGATGACAAAACACTATATAAGCAATCAAAACACGAAATGGAGAAAAAGACTGTTATTAACTGCCTTCTGACATTAAATAAACTAAAAAAAGGACTTGTTTTTTAAACACTTTAAGTATAAAATTGACTTTAAAGTGGTGGAAAGTGGAGCTTAATGGTAGAAAGTGGGGTGCGATAGTTATGTTGATGGGCGAATACAACCATACAATAGATGCTAAAGGCAGACTAATCGTACCGGCTAAATTCCGTGAGGTTCTGGGAGATGAATTCGTAGTTACCAAAGGCCTTGATAACTGCCTGTTTGTTTACCCGAATGATGAATGGCAGAAATTTGAAGAAAAGTTACAGACATTACCACTTACCAATAAGAATGCAAGACAGTTTACAAGATTCTTTCTTGCAGGTGCAGCAAGCGTAGAAGTGGATAAGCAGGGCAGAATACTTCTTCCATCAGTATTACGCGAGTTTGCAGGCTTGGAAAAAGATGTAGTTTTAGTGGGCGTTGCAAGCAGAATTGAAATCTGGAGCAAAGACCGCTGGCTGCAGAGTATCAGTACCTATGATGATGATATGGATGAAGTAGCAGCGAATATGGAGAGTCTTGGATTTTCTATATAATATGCAGACATGAGGTTTATTATGGAATTTAAACACAAATCAGTTCTTTTGGAAGAAACAATTGACAATCTGAATATTAAACCTGATGGAATCTATGTAGATGGAACACTTGGCGGTGCAGGACATTCATATCAGATAGCGAAAAGACTTACAGGTGGTGGCAGACTTATAGGTATAGATCAGGACGCGGACGCAATTGCGGCAGCGACAGAAAGACTTAAAGAATTTGAAGAACGGGTAACAATAGTAAGAAATAATTATTGCAATATGGACAAGGTTCTTGATGAACTTGGAATTGATAAAGTAGATGGAATACTTCTTGACATAGGAGTTTCATCGTATCAGTTAGATACAGCAAGCAGAGGATTTACTTATAATGTAGATACTGCTCTTGATATGAGAATGGATCAGAGACAGGAGATGACAGCAAAGGATCTTGTTAATACATATAGTGAGATGGAGCTTTTCAGAATCATAAGGGATTATGGAGAGGACAGATTTGCCAAGAATATTGCTAAACACATAGTTGCGGCAAGAAAAGAAAAGCCGATAGAAACAACATTTGAACTAAATGAGATTATAAAGGCTTCTATTCCGGCAAAGGTGAGGGCGACAGGAGGTCATCCATCAAAGAGAACATACCAGGCTATAAGAATTGAACTTAACAGGGAATTAGATGTCTTAGAGAATTCAATTGATATGATGATAGACAGGCTTAATCCGCAGGGGCGTTTATGTATCATAACATTCCATTCACTTGAGGACAGAATAGTTAAGGCAAGATTTAGAAACAATGAGAATCCATGTACATGTCCACCGGATTTCCCGGTATGTGTATGTGGAAAGAAATCAAAAGGAAAGGTTATAACAAGAAAACCTATAGTTCCCGGAGATGAAGAACTAAACGAGAATCAGCGGTCTAAAAGCTCTAAACTGAGGGTGTTTGAAAGAATATAAAACATTTATGGAGGGGAAAGTTTTGGAGAAGAGAAGAAATGTTGTAAATCACAGGACAACTGAATATCAGTATGGAAGTGCAGTAAGAAAGCTGCAGTCTGTTCCGGAAATACATACTTATGAGCATGAAAGAAGAATTGAGGAGCAGGAGCAGGAGAGAAGACAAAGAAGAAGAGAGATAAGAAGAAATAACAGGGTTAACCTTGTGTATACTACTGTACTTGCTATCTGTGCAACAGCAGTATTTGCAATCTGCTACCAGTATCTTAATCTCCAGTCAGATATTAAGACTAACAGTACTGCTGTAGTTGAGCTTCAGAATCAGCTTAATTCACTTAAGGCAGAGAATAACAGCCATGAATCAGAGATTAATGCAGGAATTGATTATAATGCAATATATGATACAGCTGTTAATGAACTTGGTATGGTATATCCAAGCAGAAGTCAGGTAATCGGTTACGATTCAAAGGAAAGTGAATATGTAAAGCAGTATAAGGATATCTCAAAATAACTAAAATGTGTGGCAGTGTGATATAAAGGATTGATAAATTTATGGACAATACCAGTGAAGCAAGAAGAAAGAAAATAATGCGCAGGAAACGCGCAATGCTTAAGAGGACACACAGAAGAATTAATGTTACATTTATAATAGTATTTGTATTATTACTTGTACTTGGTGTAAGGATATTTATGATTAACTATACACATGGGGAGGAATATTCCCAGGCGGTGCTTAATCATCAGACATATACATCAACTACAATTCCTTATATGCGTGGTAATATTACTGCAAGTGACGGAACAGTTCTGGCATATAGTGAGAAGGTGTATAATCTGATACTTGATGTAAAGAGTGTTACATCAGAGGATGGAAAATATCTTAATAATACAATAGATGCATTAGTAAAATGTTTTGGTCTTGATAAAGATAATATTAAAAAAATAATTAACGATAATCCTTCAAGCCAGTATCAGAAGCTGCTTAAGGAACTGACATCAGATGAGATAGCTGAATTTAATGAGCTTAAGGCACAGAAGAACAGCAATATATATGGTGTATGGTTTGAGGAAAGCTATGTGAGAAAATATCCGTTCAGTACTCTTGCATGCGATACTATAGGTTTTGCATCCAATGTCAATGGTGGTGAGCTTGGTCTTGAAAGCCAGTATGACGATGAACTTTCAGGAACAGACGGAGTTTCATACAGCTATGTTGATGAAGATCTTAATGCAGTAGAAACGACAAAGGCAGCAGTTAACGGTAATAATATTATTACAACAATTGATTATAATGTGCAGTCCATAATAGAGAAATATATGGTTGCATATAATCAGGAAAAACCATCTAAGAATACAGCTATTGTTGTTATGAATCCTAAGAATGGTGAGATTCTTGGAATGGCAAGCTATCCACAGTTTGACCTTAATAATCCCAGAAATCTTGCAAATGTATATTCTGAGGAACAGCTTGCATCAATGTCAGATACAGATGTAACCAATGCATTGTATCAGTTATGGACTAATTATTGTGTATCAGAGTCATATGAGCCGGGTTCAACTTATAAGCCATTTACTATTGCAGCAGGTCTTGAAGAAGGCGTTGTGCATGATGGAGATACTTATGAATGTAAGGGATATGAGTATGTTGGTCCTGATATGATTAAGTGCCACTCATATTCAACAATAGGAAGCCATGGTGTGCTTACATTGTCGCAGGCATTGGAAAATTCATGTAATCCTTACATGATTAATATTGCAATAAAACTTGGCAATGTCAGATTTGCACAGTATGAGAAAATGTTTGGATTTGGTGCAAAGACTGGTGTAGACCTTCCTGGTGAAGCTACAGGTATTATGTATGATGAGAATAAGATAACTACAATAGATGCTGCAACCAATTCATTTGGACAGAATGTTAATGTTAATATGGTACAGATGCTGTCAGCGTATAGTTCTCTTATTAATGATGGCAAGTATTATCAGCCACATATTGTTAAGAGAATAGAATCAGCTAATGGGGAAGTTGTTAAAGAAAATTCACCGGTTCTTGTAAGGCAGACAGTAACTGCTTCAACATCAAAGTATCTTAGAAAATATCTGGAAAATACAGTAGAATTAGGAACAGCACATAAGGCGTATATAGAGGGGTATTCTATTGCAGGAAAGACTGGTACTGCACAGAAAATCCCAAGAGCTGACCTTAAGTGGGTTATCTCATTTATAGGGCATGCTCCGGCAGATGATCCTAAATTTGCAATATACATTGTTCTTGATGAACCGGATGGAACGACTGGAACATCGGGAAGTACATCAGATGCACTTATACTTGCAAAAGATATTATGACGGAGCTGCTGCCTTATATGAATGTGTATAAGGATACAGACGAGCCATATGTTGATCCGGGAAATGCACCGGAGGAATCAGGAGTTTCAGATGTCCCTGTTTCGGAACCGGCTACAACAGGCAGTAACTAAAATTATGTAATAATAAGTAGAATAACCCTGCTTTGCTTCTCATAAAATGTAGAAGACTAAAGCGGGGTTATTTGTCAATGAAGGATAATGGCACATTTGGCTGGCTCAGTACCAGTCATAGAAAAAAGCTTGTGTTAATGATAGTTGCAATCCTTATGGTTTGTATTCTTGAATGCGTAAGGCTTGGCGTTATTATGACGGTAAAGTCAGAGTATTATATGCAAAAGGCTGATGAGCTTCATCAGAGGGAGAGGAGAATTAAGGCAAAGAGAGGAAGGATTCTTGACAGAAATGGCGAAATACTTGCAGCTAATGAAGTGGTATGTACAGTTTCTGTAATACATAGTCAGATAGATGACGAAGATAAGGTTATAAAAGTGCTTGCAGGTGAACTTGATATGGACGTAGAGGAAGTGACTAAGAAAGTTAAGAAAGTATCCTCTATGGAATATATTAAGACAAATGTGGCAAAGGATATCGGAGATGCAATAAGGGAATATGACCTGCCGGGTGTTAAGATTGACGAGGATTATAAGCGGGTATATCCGTATAATGAACTGGCTTCAAAAGTGCTTGGCTTTACTGGTGCTGATAATCAGGGAATACTTGGACTGGAAGCTAAATATGACACATATCTGTCAGGTACTAACGGTCAGATTCTTACACTGTCAGATGCAGGGGGGATTGAGATAAAGGGCAGCCGGGAAGATCGTATTCTGCCAGTTGACGGACAGGATCTGTATACAACGCTTGATGTTAATATACAGAAATATGCAACCCAGCTTGCATGGGAGACTATGGTAAAGAAAGAGGCAAAACAGGTAAGTATTATTGTGATGCGTCCTGATAATGGCGAGATACTTGCTATGGCAAATGTTCCGGAATACAATCTTAATTCTCCGTATGAGCTTAATTATGAGCCTGATGAGGAAGAGGCGCAGAAGGATAAGATGGATCTTCTTAATAATATGTGGCGGAATTTCTGCATAAATGATACATATGAACCGGGCTCAATATTTAAGACAGTTACTGCAACAGCAGCACTTGAGACAGGCGTGGTGGGTTTAAATGATTCTTTCACATGTTCAGGTGCAACGGTTGTTTCTGACAGAAGAATAAGATGTCACAAAACAACAGGACATGGAACACAGGATTTTACACATACAGTGTATAATTCGTGTAATCCGGCATTTGTTGAATGGGGCAGAAGAGTCGGTACTGATAATATGTATCTGTACATGGGTAAGCTTGGACTTCTTGCAAAGACAGGAATAGATCTGTCAGGAGAGGCAGGAACGATTATTCATAAGCAGGAAAATGTAGGTGCAGTTGAGCTTGCCACAATGTCATTCGGACAGTCTTTCCAGATAACACCCGTTCAGATGTTAAGGGCTGTTTCGGCGATTGTAAATGGTGGAAGACTTGTTACACCACATTTTGGCTTATACACAGGTTCATCAGATGGTTCAGTGGTAAATGAATTTGCATATTCAACACAGGATGAGGCAATATCATCCCAAACGAGTGAAACGATGAAAAAGATTCTTGAGGGTGTAGTGTCAGAAGGCGGAGGAACGAAAGCATATATTGACGGCTATTCGATAGGAGGAAAAACGGCAACATCACAGAAGCTGCCAAGAGGTTCAGGAAAATATATTTCATCATTCATAGGATTTGCTCCGGCTGATAATCCACAGGTTATAGCGATGTGCTTAATTGATGAACCAACAGGTGTATATTATGGTGGAACAATTGCTGCTCCTGTTGTTAAGACACTGTATGAAAATATATTGCCGTATATTGGTATAGAAAGGTCAGTTCAACTTGAAAAAAACGATGATTGATAGTAATATATTTTTGTATACATTTTGTATGAAAGGAAGTAAACGACGATGGATTTAAAGAATAAGACAGTAATGGTCGTGGGAACAGGTATAAGTGGTATTGGAGCCGTAGACCTTTTGAATAAAGTTGGTGCTGACTGCATACTGTATGATGGCAATGAAAAGCTTGACAGACAGAAGGTGCAGGAGAAGTTAGGAGATAACAAGGCAGAGATTATCATCGGAGCATTTGATGAGTCACTTCTTCCGAAGATTGATCTGCTTGTAATAAGTCCGGGTGTTCCTATTGACAGTCCGATAGTGCTTACATTTAAGAATGCCGGTATCCCTGTATGGGGCGAGATTGAGCTTGCATATAATTATGATAAGGGTAAGGTTATTGCAATTACAGGAACTAACGGAAAGACAACAACTACAGCACTTGTTGGACAGATAATTGCTGCATATAATGAGAAAACATTTGTCGTTGGTAATATAGGCAATTCATATACAGGTGAAGTGTTAAAGACAAGTGAGGACTCATATACAGTTGCTGAGATAAGCAGCTTCCAGTTAGAGACAGTACATGAATTCCATCCGATTGTATCTGCAATTCTTAATATTACACCTGACCATCTTAACAGACACCATACAATGGAATGCTATGCATGGACCAAGGAAAGAATAAGTGAGAACCAGACTAAGGCAGATACATGTGTGCTTAATCTTGAGGATAAGTATCTTACAGACTTTGCACCTGAGTGTAAGGCTGATGTCGTGTGGTTTTCAAGTGAAAGAAAGCCATCAGTCGGAGCATATGTAGATGGTGAGATGATTAAGTATACAGATGGAACTAATGATTATGACATGTTGAATGTTCATGACATGAATCTTTTAGGAAAGCATAACTATGAAAATGTATGTGCAGCAATTGCAATGACTAAGGCTGCCGGAATTCCTGATGATATTATAATAGAACAGGTTAAGAAATTTAAGGCTGTTGAACACAGAATTGAATATGTTGCAACTAAGAATGGTGTTGATTACTATAATGATTCCAAGGGAACTAACCCAGAGGCAGCAGTTAAGGCTATTGAAGCTATGGTTAAACCTACAATTCTTATCGGCGGAGGTTATGATAAAGGCTCAGAATTCGACCTTTATGTAAAGGCATTTAAGGATAAGGTTAAGCTTCTTGTGCTTATAGGACAGACAAGTGCCAAGATTGCTGATACATGTAAGAAATATGGCTTTGATAGTATCGAATATGCTGATTCAATGGAACAGGTAGTAGATATATGTGCTAAAAATGCGGTGAGTGGAGATGCGGTTCTTTTATCTCCTGCATGTGCAAGCTGGGGAATGTTCGATAACTACGAACAGAGAGGAAGAATATTCAAGGATCTTGTCAATAATCTGTAAAAAGGCGGTGCTTTATGCCGGGGAATAATAGAAATAGAAGAAATAACAGAAACAGAAAAAAGAGAAAACAATATGGATTTTACTTTGATTACACTCTTCTTTTTGTGCTTGTATTCATAGTTGGCTTTGGACTTACAATGATTTACAGCACAAGCTCATATACAGCGCAGATTGAAGAGGGTGATCCGGAATTTTATTTCAGAAAACAGCTTATATTTACTATAATAGGCTTTGCTTTAATGATAGTTGAAACTAAGATTTTAGATTATCATTATCTTAAGAAGCTTGCAGTTGTAATATATATAGGCGGACTTCTTTGCATGTTCCTTTTAAAGACTCCTCTTGGAATTACAAGAAATGGAGCTACCAGATGGATAAAGATTCCGGGTTTGGGACAATTTCAGCCTGCGGAGCTTGTAAAGATTGGAACGATTGCCATGACTGCACTTCTTATAGTGAAAGCAGGGCAGAACATAAAGAAATTCAGGACTGTTATAGTGATATGTATAATATCCGGTTTTGCACCGGCACTGCTTGTTTATGTGCTGTCTTCTAATATGAGCAGCGCACTTATTGTAGCACTTATCTCAGTTGTTATGACATTTGTGGCATATCCGGGATATAAAATATATGTTGCACTGACGGGGCTGGCAGCGGTGGCTTTTGGCGCATTTTACTCATGGATAAAGAAGATGGCAGTGTCGGGAAATATGACTGGAAAATTCAGATTAAACCGTATACTTGTATGGCTTAATCCTGAGAAATATATTGATGACAAGGGATACCAGACAGTTCAGGCGTTATATGCCATAGGCTCAGGAGGTCTTTTTGGCAAAGGTCTTGGCAAGAGTCTTCAGAAGCTTGGATATATCCCGGAATCACAGAATGATATGATATTCTCTGTTATATGTGAGGAGTTGGGACTTTTTGGAGCATTCTGCCTGATTGCCCTGTTTATTGTAATGTTATGGAGAATTAATCATATAGCACAGAATGCACCTGATTTGTTTGGTTCAATGCTTGCAACAGGAGTATTTGCACATATTGCCATACAGGTAATTCTTAATATAGCAGTTGTAACTAATACAATACCTAATACGGGAGTATCACTTCCATTCATAAGTTATGGAGGTACGGCGGCAGTATTTTTGCTGCTTGAACTTGGGGTTGTATTTAATATAAGCAGTCAGATTAAGTTGGAAAGATAATGGGTAGTAGGAATAGTAACAGTGTAAACCAGAAAAAAAGACGGGGCAGAAAAAGAAAGAAAGCCCTTATTATATTTGCAGTTATTGCAGCTGTTGCAGGAATGCTTTTTGGTGTTACATATAAGGTGTTTGAGGCTGATACAATAGAATTTGTGGGTTCAACTCATTATTCGGATGAAGAACTTAAAAAATATATATTTGGTGGTGATTATGTTAATCTGCTATATTTCAGGATTTTTGGACAAAAAGACACCAAAATACCATTTATCCAGAAATATGATGTTGAGACGGACTGGCCGGACAGGCTTTATGTAACAGTATATGAAAAGGCAATAGTAGGTTATGTCAGGTACATGGGCTGTAATATGTATTTTGATAAAGATGGAATTGTAGTAGAAAGCTCAACGGATTTATATGAAAATGTTCCGCAGATTGACGGACTTAAGTTTGATTCAATAGTAATCAATACGAAGCTTGATGTGGGAAATGCAGATATATACAATACAATTCTTGATCTTATACAGAGCTTTGATAAGTATGATATTGATGTGGACAAAGTGTATTTTGATGCCTCTTATAATATTACGCTTTATATGGGCGATGTTAAGGTAAGCCTTGGAAGCAGCAAGGATTTTACAGACAGGCTTTTTGAATTAAAGCAGTTATCATCCAGATTCGGAACACTTAAAGGAACACTGTATCTTGATGATTATAATGGCGATGAAAGTTCTATAATTTTTAAACGTGAAAAGTAAAAAAACGGTTGATATTTTAGATGAAAAATTATAATATATTATGTAGTGCAATTTTTAGATATTAAAGGAGGCAACAACCTTGTTAGAGATAATGACTAATGACCAGGAGTCATCAGCAAAGATTATAGTTGTTGGTGTAGGTGGAGCGGGAAATAACGCGGTTAACAGAATGATAGATGAGAATATCGGAGGAGTTGAATTTATTGGTATTAATACTGATAGTCAGGCACTCACTTTATGTAAGGCTCCAACTGCTATCCAGATAGGTGAGAAGCTCACTAAGGGACTTGGAGCAGGCGCACAGCCTGAGATTGGTGAGAAGGCAGCAGAGGAGAATGTTGAAGAACTTACACAGGCAATTAAAGGTGCTGATATGGTATTCGTTACATGTGGTATGGGTGGCGGAACCGGTACAGGTGCAGCTCCTGTAGTAGCTAAGATTTCTAAGGATATGGGAATTCTTACAGTAGGTGTTGTTACTAAGCCTTTCAAGTTTGAAGCAAGAACAAGAATGGCTAATGCTGAATCAGGAATTGAGAAGCTTAAGGAGAACGTAGATACACTTATTGTTATTCCTAATGACAAGCTTTTAGAGATAGTAGACAGAAGAACAACTATGCCAGAGGCATTAAAGAAGGCTGATGAAGTGTTACAGCAGGCTGTTCAGGGAATTACAGACCTTATCAATGTACCAGGTCTTATTAACCTTGACTTTGCTGATGTTAAGACTGTTATGGTGGACAAGGGTGTTGCACATATCGGTATCGGTACAGCTACAGGCGATGACAAGGCTATCGAAGCAGTTAAGCAGGCTGTTACAAGCCCACTTCTTGAGACAACTATTGAGGGTGCATCTCATGTTATCATCAATATCTCAGGTGATATCAGTCTTATCGAAGCTAATGAAGCTGCAAGCTACGTTCAGGAACTTGCAGGAGATAATGCTAACATTATCTTTGGTGCTATGTATGATGAGAGCGTTACAGATCAGGCTACAATTACTGTTATCGCAACAGGTCTTGAGGACGGTAATGTTAATAAGGCTATGGCAGGATTTGCAGGTATGGCACAGGCAACAAGACCAACTGTTAATGTTAAGCCACAGTATACATATTCACAGCCAGCAGCAAGAACATCTTCGGCATCAAATGATGCTCCGCTTCCAGGACTTAAGCAGCCATCACCTGTTACACCACAGGTTAAGGACAGAGGAATCACAATTCCAACATTTTTACAGAAGAATAAGAAGTAATAATTTAATATAAGTATATTTAACACCGTCAGTTTGCTGGCGGTGTTTTTTTGTGCCCACTCTGTTGTTTTGACAAATTTTGCATGATATGTCGTATATAATTCCACTTGTAACAAAGAAACGGATTCAAAACAAGGAGGTGATGTACGAAACGGTTATATATGCAGATGTTCTGTTTGGAATAAACCTTGTGGCAAACCTGTGCGTGCTGCTTATAACAGACTGGATATTTAAATTTTCTGCCAGAATATCCAGAATGATTATTTCTGCCACTTTAGGAGCTGTATGGGCTGTCATATGTGTGTGTATTCCACTAAGATTTGCACTGCTTGAAAAGTTTATTACATATGTTCCGGTAACATTAATCATGGCTATGATAATGCTTTCCGGTACTAAAGACTTTAAGCAGAAAACATCAAAACAATTAAAGCTTTATATGAGGAATCTGTTGAAAGCAGGTGCAGGAATGATTCTTATTGCACTTTTTGCAGGTGGGATAATGCATTGGTTAAAGTACACATTTGCAGGGTATTTTATTGGAAATGTAATTCTGTCTGACAGTGAGCTTGTAATCTTTCTTACTGTGACGGTTATAGTTGTTGTCATTGTGCTTAAGACACTTAAAACTATCAGGATAACAGATGGTTTGAAAAGACACATTGTGATTGGCGTAGCGGAACGGGAATTTGAAATGGACGCAATAATTGATACAGGCAACAGCCTTATTGATTATGTTGGGAAAAGACCTGTTACAGTGGTTGAAAGAACGTATTTCAACGATATTCTCAGTGACATAGATAACTTACAAAAGCTTGGATATCATCTGATTCCATATAACAGTGTGGGAAATTCAGGTGGGATGATGGAAATCATAACAGCAGATTATATACATATATACGAGGGAGAAAATGTTGTGAAAAGGGAGCATGCGGCTATAGGTATGTCTCTTAGGCAGATTAATAAGAATGGGGATTATCATGCCCTTTTGGGGAAGGACATGATTATGTAGAAGAATCGGAAGTTTGAAGAAAATAAAAGGATGGATAGAAATATGGTAGTAAAGGTTGCGATGGCGGATCATTTTCAGTTTAAGGTAATGCCTTCTATAAAGAATTTTTGTTTATTAAAGCAGGGTGACGTACATTATATAGGTGGGACAGATATATTGCCGGCACCACTTGGGGCAAGTGAGGAACAGAACGCAATAGAAGCACTGGGGACAGCTTATGATGCTGAAGCAAAGCACACCCTGATAGAACATAATTTAAGGCTTGTTGTTTATATTGCGAAGAAATTTGACAATACAGGGGTTGGCGTAGAGGATTTGATATCAATTGGAACAATAGGGCTTATCAAAGCAATTAATTCATATGATAAGGATAAAAATATCAAGCTTGCAACATATGCATCAAGGTGTATAGAAAACGAAATTCTTATGTATCTTAGAAGAAACAGTAAGATAAAAGCAGAAGTGTCAATTGATGAACCGCTTAATGTTGACTGGGATGGTAATGAACTTCTGTTATCAGATATTATTGGAACGGATGAGGATATTATATATAGGGATATTGAAACAGAGGTTGAGTGCAAAATGCTTAAAAAGGCTATCAACCAGCTTCCGGAGCGTGAAAGAATAATAGTTGATTTGAGATTTGGTTTGAGTTCAGAGGATGGAGAAGAAAAGACACAGAAAGAGGTTGCTGATATGTTAGGAATTTCACAATCATATATTTCAAGGCTTGAAAAGAAAATAATGCGTCAGTTAAGAAAAGAAATGGTTAAAAGTTGTTGACATTTACCCCTTCCTTATGGACAATAGTACAAGAAATATTAATGGGGTACTATAATGAAACATCGTAAAACATTTAGAATAGATAAATTATTCGGACTGGCTACACTTGTCTGCTTGCTGGTTATCACTTTAATGGTGTATAATGACTTTTTTAAGGATACTGTAAGTGAGGAAAACGTTATTGGCAAAGAAACCGAGAGCGAAACCAGAACAAGCGGATATCTTAATGATAATAAGAATGTTGAATCTAAAGGGGCGTCTTCAAAGGCTGTAGTCTGTCTTGATCCATCAAAAGGTGGAAAGGATACTGGAGTGTCGTCATCAGGCAGGAAGGAAAAGGATATAAATCTTGAAATGGCTCTTGATATTAAGTCAAAGCTTGAATCCGATGGTATTGAGGTTGTCATGACAAGAACATCAGATAGGGATGTTACAGACGAAGAACGTGTAAAGATATGTAATTCGTCAAAAGTATATATATGTGTGTCACTTAGAATGAATTCATATAATGCAGATACATCAGTTTCCGGTGCGGAGAGTTATATTCACACGACAAAGCCTGTTGAGGCAGCAGAGCTTTCAAGGATTATTCTTAAGAGCATGGAAAAAAGTATTGGAATTAAGAATCGTGGAGTGAAAACCGGTACAGTTGGAGATGCAAAGGATAATTATTATATTAATGCTCATAGCAAATGTACAAGTACAGTAATAGACATGGGTTTTATAACTAATGTATCAGATTTAAAGAAAGTAACAACTGATAAAACTAAGACAGCACAAGCCATAGCAGATGGCATAAAAGATTATTTAAAACAAGCGGGGTTATATTAATGGCAGGAATTAATCAGAAGAACATAAGAAATTTTTGTATTATTGCACATATTGATCATGGTAAGTCAACACTGGCTGACAGAATAATTGAAAAAACCGGACTTCTCACATCAAGAGAGATGCAGGAGCAGATTCTTGATAACATGGATCTTGAGAGAGAAAGAGGAATTACAATTAAAGCACAGACAGTAAGAACTGTATATAAGGCATCAGATGGACAGGAATATATATTCAATCTTATTGATACTCCGGGACATGTCGACTTTAATTATGAGGTATCAAGAGCACTTGCAGCCTGTGATGGTGCTATACTTGTAGTAGATGCGGCACAGGGAATCGAAGCACAGACACTTGCTAATGTATATCTTGCATTAGACCATGATCTTGATGTATTTCCTGTAATTAATAAGATTGACCTTCCAAGTGCAGAACCTGAAAGAGTTATTGAAGAGATTGAGGATGTTATAGGAATAGAGGCACAGGATGCACCGCTTATATCAGCCAAGAACGGAATTAATATTGAAGAGGTTCTTGAACAGATTGTAACTAAGATTCCGGCACCATCAGGAGATGCTTCCGCACCACTTTCAGCGCTTATATTTGATTCATTATATGATGCATATAAGGGTGTTATCATATTTGTAAGAATTAAAGAAGGTACTGTCAAGAAGGGTACTAAGATAAGAATGATGGCAACCGGAGCTGTAGAAGAGGTCGTTGAGGTTGGATATTTCGGTGCAGGCCGTTTTATTCCATGCGATGAGCTTACAGCAGGAATGGTTGGCTATATTACAGCAAGTATCAAGAATGTAAGAGATACAAGAGTTGGTGATACAGTTACTGATAATGACAGACCATGTGAGCAGCCGCTTCCTGGTTACAAGAAGGTTAATCCTATGGTTTACTGCGGATTATATCCGGCAGATGGCGCCAAGTATCAGGATTTACGAGATGCACTTGAAAAGCTGCAGCTTAATGACGCAGCCCTGCAGTTTGAGCCGGAGACATCTATTGCACTTGGATTTGGCTTCAGATGTGGATTCTTAGGACTTCTTCACTTAGAGATTATACAGGAACGACTTGAGAGAGAATATAATCTTGACCTTGTAACAACCGCACCGGGCGTTATATATAAGGTTCACAAGACGAACGGAGATGTAATTGACCTTACTAATCCGTCTAATATGCCGGACCCTTCTGAGATTGATTATATGGAAGAGCCTATGGTAAGTGCTGAGATTATGGTTACAACAGAATTCGTCGGACCTATTATGAAGCTTTGTCAGGAAAGACGAGGCATATATAATGGAATGGAATATATTGAGCAGACAAGGGCACTGCTTAAGTATGACCTTCCTCTTAATGAGATTATATATGATTTCTTTGATGCACTTAAATCACGCTCAAGAGGTTATGCATCATTTGATTATGAGATGAAGTGGTATGAGCGTTCTAAGCTTGTCAAGCTTGACATTCTTATTAACAAAGAAGAAGTTGATGCACTTTCATTCATTGTATTTGCCGGCAATGCTGAGGAGAGAGGCCGTAAAATGTGTGAGAAGCTCAAGGAAGAGATTCCAAGACAGCAGTTTGAGATTCCTATTCAGGCAGCTATCGGAAGCAAGGTAATTGCAAGAGAAACTGTCAAGGCACTCAGAAAAGATGTACTTGCAAAATGTTACGGTGGTGATATCTCAAGAAAGAAGAAACTTCTTGAGAAGCAGAAGGAAGGAAAGAAGCGTATGCGCCAGATTGGTAATGTAGAGATTCCACAGAAGGCGTTTATGAGCGTATTAAAGTTAGATGATGAATAAAACATATGAAAAAGGGATATATATACATATCCCTTTTTGTGTACACAAATGTATATATTGTGATTTCCTGTCTGCTCCGGCTGGTGATGCTGTAAAATATGCTTACACTAAGGCACTTATTAATGAAATCAGAAATACAGCAGATGGGCAGGTAAAAGATAAGATAACATCCATATTCTTTGGCGGAGGTACTCCGTCAGTACTGCCTGATGGCTGTATAGCTGACATATTAGCTGCTGTCAGGGATTGTTTTGATGTTTTGGATGATGCTGAGATAACAATGGAATGTAATCCGGGAACAGTTAATGAAAGCAGGCTTTCAGAATACAGAGCCGCAGGAGTGAACAGGTTAAGCTTTGGCTTACAGTCTGCTGATAATAATGAATTAAAAATGCTTGGGCGAATACACACATTTGAACAGTTTGAGGAAAGCTTCAGACTGGCAAGGGCTGCAGGCTTTAATAATATTAATGTTGACCTTATGTCGGCTATTCCGGGGCAGACTGAAGCAACTCTTGAAAATACATTTGACAAGGTGACGGCATTACAACCGGAGCATATATCGGCGTATAGCCTTATTCTTGAGGAAGGCACTTATCTGGCTGATAATATTGATAAGTTTCCGCCGGTTCCTGATGAGGAAGAGGACAGGCGCATGTACCATATAACGAAGCAGATTCTTGGAAATGCGGGGTATGAAAGATACGAAATATCCAATTATAGCAGACCGGGCTTTGAATGCAGGCATAATCTTCTGTATTGGAACAGAGGAGAGTATTATGGCTTTGGGTGTTCGGCAGCAGGATTTACAGAGAATGTGCGGTATTCCGACATAAGAGATGTCAAGAAGTATATAGAGCTTAACGGTGATATAGGAAAACTTCATGAAAATATTGAAATACTGACTAAAGAAGATGCAATGGAAGAATTCATGTTTCTTGGACTAAGAAAGGTTGCAGGAGTTGATGTGAAGGATTTTCAGAACAGGTTTGGGGTTTCAATTAATGATGTTTATGCTAAAGAGACAGAACAGAATATTAATAAAGGTCTTCTTGTAAAGCAGGCAGATATGTTAAGGCTTACTGAATATGGCATGGATATATGTAATACAGTGATGAGTGATTTTATATTAACTGATGGAGATTAAGAAAAGCAGGTGGCAGTCTGATTGTGAAGATTGTCACCTGTTTTAGCATGTATATCAGAAATTCTTGATAAGTTTTATGTACTTCTTAGGAGTCATTCCCATAAATGTCCTGAATTCTCTTTGGAAATGTGCCTGATCCGAATAACCTGCACCTTCAATAAAGAAGCTGTTATCACGTTCTGGGTCAGCAATTATGGCTGCAAGGACATTCTGGAATCTGTACATTTTGATAAAATCCTTCGCACCAATACCATAGACTTCGTTGTAAAGCCTTGATATATGTCTTACAGAATATTCTGATTCTTCTGATAATTCTGCAACAGAACTGGTACCTGAATATATAAGTCTGTTAAGTTTCTCAATATTTTCAGAAACAGGGCAGAAGGTCTTGCAATCTGTAACAAATGCTTTAAAAAGTGTAATTCTGTCTTTAAAGGATGAAGAATTGTGAAAATCCTTTATTAGCTGCATCTCATACGATTGAGGGGCTGGCTCATAACGGAATATATTGTCTGTAATGTTGACGGGATAAGTCTTAATATCACAGCCTTTATTAAAGTAGCAGCCAGTGTTGTCGAATCTTATCCCGAAATAGTGGTCAAATTCTTTAAGAGAAAGTGTTGTAAATATGTTCTGGCATCCGATACATATGAATTCAGAGATGTCATTATTGTCATTGTAGCATATTATCCATTCTGTAGTGTATGATGGAATAAATGAGATGTTAAGAATATCATTAGTTATATCTGTTTCGTAAAAATGCATATGCTTAACTGATTTTGTGTCTGTAAGAACATTTTTATGCATGTCTATGCCAAATGGCTGTATCATATGTTTCATAAATTGTCTCCTCTAAAAGTTTATTTATTAAAATATTATTAAGAAAAAATTAAAAAGTCAATAAAAATGTCCGATTTTTTCAATAATTATTGAAAATGGCGAGTATAATGAACAACATAAATTGAACAGTGATGTACACAAAGGCGTGTAAGCAGTTTGGGAAAACTGCCTGCACGCCTTTTTTGCATTCTGTTTAATCAGGTACAGAACCTGATCAACTCTGTTACCGGCAATTAAATTAAAAAGAATTTCTGATTAGGGAGGAAATGGTTATGCAAGAGATTTTATCAGCGGTAGATGCCGAATTATTCGGTGTGTGGTTCCTTATAGGTGCAGCTCTTGTTTTCTGGATGCAGGCAGGTTTTGCAATGGTAGAAACAGGATTCACAAGAGCAAAGAATTCAGGTAACATTATTATGAAGAATCTGATGGACTTCTGTATTGGTACAGTAATGTTCGTTCTTATTGGATTCAGTTTCTTATTAGGTGAGGATTTACTTGGTTTTATTGGAAAGCCTGGTTTTGATATCTTCACAGCTTACAAAGATTTTAATTTTTCTAGTTTCGTATTTAACTTAGTATTCTGTGCTACAACAGCTACTATTGTTTCAGGTGCCATGGCTGAGAGAACAAAGTTCTTATCATATTGTGTATACTCAGCAGTTATCTCAGCACTTATCTATCCAATAGAAGCTCACTGGATCTGGGGCGGTGGCTGGCTTGCACAGTTAGGCTTCCATGATTTTGCAGGTTCTTGTTGTATTCACATGGTTGGTGGTATTTCAGCTCTTATTGGTGCTAAGATTCTTGGACCTCGTATTGGTAAGTTTGAAAAGGATGCTAATGGTAAGGTTATAAAGGTAAATGCTTTCCCAGGACACAATATTCCACTTGGTGCACTTGGTGTATTTATTCTGTGGTTTGGCTGGTATGGATTTAACGGTGCAGCAGCAACAACAATTGAAGATTTAGGCTCTATTTTCCTTACAACAACAGTTGCTCCTGCAGTAGCTACAGTAACATGTATGATATTCACATGGATAAGATATGGTAAGCCTGATGTTTCAATGTGTTTAAATGCTTCACTTGCAGGTCTTGTTGGTATAACAGCTCCTTGTGATGTAACAGATGCATTTGGTGCAACAATGATAGGTATTGTTTCTGGTCTTTTAGTAGTATTCGGCGTATGGCTTCTTGACTACAAGCTTCATGTTGATGATCCTGTAGGTGCTGTAGCAGTACATATGATGAATGGTATCTGGGGTACAATTGCTGTTGGCCTTTTTGCAACAAGCTCAGCTCCAGGATATGCAATTGCTTTAGAAGGTGGTTCAATTAAGGGCGAAGGTCTTTTCTATGGCGGTGGATTCACACAGCTTGGACTTCAGTTATTAGGATTTGTATCAGTTGCAGCATGGGCAGCTGTATGCATGGTGATTGTGTTCACAGTAATTAAGGCTACAATCGGACTCAGAGCTTCTAAGGAAGAAGAAATCAGAGGCCTTGATATTATGGAGCATGGTCTTTCAAGTGCTTATGCAGGATTCGAATTTGGTGGTATGGACTTTGTTGACGGTGATGCTGATGTAATCGGTTCAGAATCAATGGAAGCTTCTGTACCTGCTCTTGTTAAGACATCTGATGCAGGTGATGGCAAGAAGATTACCAAGGTTGAGATTCTTATGAAGCAGGAGAGATTCGAGAGATTCAAGAAGGCCATGAACGATATCGGAGTTACAGGTATGACAGTTACACAGGTTCTTGGATGTGGTACACAGAAGGGTGCTCCTGAATATTACAGAGGTGTTCCAATGGATATCCAGCTTCTTCCTAAGACACAGGTTGAGATGGTAATATCTTCAGTTCCTGTAATGGATGTTATCAATGCTACAAGAAAGGCTCTCTATACAGGTCATATCGGTGATGGTAAGATTTTTGTATATGATGTTGAGGATGTAGTAAAGGTAAGAACCGGAGAATCAGGTTATGATGCACTTCAGGGTGAAGACGATTAATATAATGATTTATTAATAAAATGTAGTAATAATAAGAATATGTAAATCGTGTAATTGGACTTTTCCGATGCTTGGACATTGGAAAAGTCCAGTTTTTAATGGCATTGTATTGATTTTAATAATGAAATAAGCATGAAATCTCACATTTATGCCTTTACTTTTGGAGATAAAGATAATAAAATATTAAGTAATATGTAGGGACGTATAATGTATATCTGGTTATTTATAGCTGGTACATTTATGCCGCCTAAATTTTCTTAAGGAGGAAATATTTATAATGGCAAGACAGAAACATTCTATGGATGGTAATACAGCCGCTGCACATGTAGCTTATGCATATACAGAAGTTGCTGGTATCTATCCAATCACACCATCAAGCCCGATGGCAGATTATGTTGACCAGTGGTCAGCAGCCGGAAGAAAGAACATTTTCGGCAGTACTGTTAAGGTAGTTGAGATGGAATCAGAGGCTGGTGCTGCAGGTACAGTTCATGGTTCTTTAGGTGTAGGTGCATTAACAACAACATTTACAGCTTCACAGGGCCTTTTACTTATGATTCCTAATATGTATAAGATAGCTGGTGAGCAGCTCCCATGCGTATTCGACGTATCTGCCCGTACAGTATCATCACATGCATTGAACATCTTTGGTGATCATTCAGATGTATACGCATGTCGTCAGACAGGTTTTGCAATGCTTTGTGAAACTAACCCACAGGAGGTTATGGATCTTTCTCCAGTAGCTCACTGTGCAGCACTTGAAGGAAAGACACCTTTCCTTAACTTCTTTGATGGTTTCCGTACATCACACGAGATTCAGAAGATTGAAGAGTGGGATTACGAAGATCTTAAGGATATGTGCCCAATGGATGCAGTTGAAGAATTCAGAGCACACGCTCTTAATCCTAATCATCCATCAGCTCGTGGTTCACATGAGAATGGTGATATCTTCTTCCAGCACAGAGAGGCTTGTAACTCAGTTTATGATGCTCTTCCAGCAGTAGTTGAGAAGTACATGAACAAGGTTAACGAGAAGCTCGGTACTAATTATGGATTATTTAACTACTATGGTGCACCAGATGCAGAGCGAGTAATCATCGCTATGGGTTCTGTTAACGACGTAGTAGAAGAAGTTATTGATTACCTTACAGCTAAGGGTGAAAAGGTTGGTCTTGTTAAGGTAAGACTTTACAGACCATGGTCATCAGAAGCTATATTAAAGGTTATTCCTAAGACAGCTAAGAAGATTGCTGTACTTGACAGAACAAAGGAGCCAGGTTCTCTCGGTGAGCCTCTTTTCCTTGATGTTGCTACAACACTTCGTGAAGCAGGACTTAACGACATCACATTAGTTGGTGGCAGATATGGTCTTGGTTCTAAGGATACACCACCTTCATCTATCTTCGCTGTATATAAGGAATTAGAGAAGGATGCTCCTAAGAGCAGATTCACAATCGGTATCGTTGATGATGTTACTAACCTTTCACTTCCAGAAGTTAAGCCAGCTCCAATTACTTCAGCTGCTGGTACTAAGGAATGTAAGTTCTGGGGTCTCGGTGGAGATGGTACAGTAGGTGCTAACAAGAACTCTACTAAGATTATCGGTGACCACACAGACAAGTACATTCAGGCATACTTCCAGTATGATTCTAAGAAGACAGGTGGTATCACAATTTCTCACTTAAGATTTGGTGATAACCCAATTAAGAGTCCATATTACATCAATCAGGCTGACTTCGTAGCATGTCATAACCCAGCATATGTTACACAGGGTATGAAGATGGTACAGGATGTTAAGCCAGGTGGAGTATTCATGATTAACTGCCAGTGGACAGATGAAGAATTAGGACATCATCTTAACGCTGAAGCTAAGAAGTACATTTATGATAACAAGATTCAGCTTTACACAATCAATGCCATTGATAAGGCTATCGAAATCGGTATGGGTAAGAGAACTAACACAATCTTACAGTCTGCTTTCTTTAAGTTAGCTGATGTAATGCCTATCGATGATGCTATTAAGTTCATGAAGGAAGCTGCTAAGAAGTCTTACTCTAAGAAGGGTGATGCTGTAGTAGAGATGAACTACAAGGCTATTGATGCCGGTGTAGATGCTATACATAAGGTAGAAGTTCCAGATTCTTGGGCTAATCCAGAAGCTGATGCTCCTAAGGAAGCTAAGACAGGACGTCCAGAAGTGGTTAAGTTAGTTAACGATCTTCTTGAGCCAATCTCTAAGATGGATGGTGACAGCCTTCCAGTTTCAGCATTCAAGGATTGCGCTGATGGTCAGTTCGAAACAGGTGCTTCTGCATACGAGAAGAGAGGAACAGCCGTTATGGTTCCTGAGTGGGATCCAGCAGCCTGCATTCAGTGTAACAGCTGTGCATTTGTTTGTTCACATGCAACAATCAGACCATTTATTCTTTCAGCTGATGAAGTTACAGCAGCTCCAGCAAACATCAAGCTTGCAGATTCTAAGCATGCTGTAGATACAACTATGAAGTATACAATGTCTGTATCTCCTTTAGATTGTATGGGATGTGGCGAGTGTGTTACTGTATGTCCTAAGGCAGGAGAAGCTATTAAGATGGTTCCACAGGAATCTCAGTCAGCTGAGCAGCCTGTATTTGATTACCTCGTTGCTAACGTTGGTAAGAAGGAAATCAAGCCAGCACTTGTTGAAACTCCAATCGGTTCTCAGTACAACCAGCCATTACTTGAATTCTCAGGTTCATGTGCAGGATGCGCAGAGACATCATATGCTAGATTAATTACACAGTTATTCGGTGAGCAGATGTACATTTCTAATGCTACAGGTTGTTCTTCTATCTGGGGTAACCCAGCTGCTACTTCACCATATACAGTAAACAAGGATTCTAAGAAGGGTCCAGCTTGGTGTAACTCATTATTCGAGGATAATGCTGAGCATGGTTTAGGTATGTATATTGGTCAGAAGTACATCAGAGAGCAGGCTATCGAGATGATTGAAGAGATGGCTGCATCTGATAAGGCATCTGCTGAGTTCAAGGCAGCAGCAGCTAAGTACATCGAGACTAAGGATGATACTAAGGCTAACACACCAGCTACAGAAGCTCTTGTTGCAGAGTTAGAGAAGGCAGCTGCAGATGGTTGTCCAACAGCTCCACAGGTATTAGCTAAGAAGGATTACCTTGCTAAGAAGTCTGTATGGATCTTCGGTGGTGATGGATGGGCTTACGATATCGGTTACGGCGGATTAGACCACGTACTTGCTTCTGGTGAGAACGTTAACGTTATGGTATTCGATACAGAAATGTATTCTAACACAGGTGGACAGGCTTCTAAGGCTTCTAACATCGGTGAGGTTTGCCAGTTCGCTGCAGCAGGTAAGGAAATCGGAAAGAAGAGCCTTTCTGAAATCGCTATGCAGTATGGTTATGTATATGTAGCTCAGATTGCTCTTGGTGCTAACATGGCTCAGGCTCTTAAGGTAATCAAGGAAGCAGAGGCTTACAACGGACCATCACTTATCATTGGTTACGCTCCTTGCGAACTTCACGGTATCGCTAAGGGTGGTATGAACCACTGCCAGGATGAGATGAAGAAGGCTGTTAAGGCTGGTTACTGGAACCTCTTCTCATTCAACCCAGCACTCAAGGCTGAAGGAAAGAATCCATTCACACTTACATCTAAGGAAGGTGATGGATCATATCAGGAATTCCTTAATAATGAGGCTCGTTATACAAGACTTGTTAAGCCATTCCCAGAAAGAGCTGAGAGACTCTTCGCTAAGTCTGAGGAAGTTGCTAAGGAAAGATATGAGCATCTCCAGAAGTTAGTAGAACTTTACAAGTAATTAATATATAACTTAATAGTTTGTATGTTTCTCAAATGCTCCCGCAGGGCTTGTCCCTGCGGGAGTTTTTTGTGGTGGGGAGAAGATGGGAAAATTGTGGGAAGTAAGGGTGTAAAGTTAAACTTTTTGAGAGAGGGATTCGTATATATATGCAGAAGAAAAGAAAAGCTGTGGCGGATTGGACATTGAAGCAGAGTGAAGGCAGGTTGAAGTCCAAAAGGAACGAGAAAGAGAGGCGGATTGGACGTTGAAGCGGTTGGGAGACAGGTTGAAGTCCAAAAGGAACGAGAAAGTGAGGTAGATTGGACGTTGAAGCGGTGGAAGCCACGGAGAAAGTCCAAAAGGAACAAGTAAAAGTAACAGGCTGATCTATGAAACGGAGAGAAGATAGGAGGTATCTTATGAAGAAGAAAATAAGCGGAAAAGCTATAGCAGCGATTATTGCTGCACTGGCAGTTGTGGGGATTGCAGTGTATCTGATAGGCAGTACATCAAAACAGGTAGTTAATATTGATATCAGCGGCTTTAATGAGATGACAATAATGTCTGGTGGTACAGGAAAGACTATAACACCGAATGAGGAACAGAGAATGCAGATAAGCAGTCTGGTAAAGAATATGAATCTTAAGGCAAAGAAATTCCCACGGACTAATGGTTGGGGATATTGCATTACTTATTATAAAGATGGGGTGGCAAATACGATTGTACTTGCTGGAAAAGTTACATGGAATGGGGCAGATTATAAGGTGGATAAAGAATCGTATGATAAACTGAAAGAATATATTGATACTTTGTATAAATAACTTGATAATCAAACTAATATGTATTATAATTTGAAAATCAAAATAATTGGAGGCTCAAATTGAATACAAATGTTTTAAATAAGAAAAAATTGATTACAAGTATTATATTTAAGGCAATATCGCTGATTGCTTCAGTGTATGGTCTTGTGTTTACGATTGACAGTATTAAGTCATTTACATTTTTTACAACGCTGTCTAATGTGGCACTTGATATTGTGCTGGCGGTGTTTATTGTGCTTGATGTTATACTGCTTACGAAGGAAAAGGATTATAAGAGCAATGGGCTTTATATTCTTAAATTCCTTATGACACTTTCGATTACACTGACATGTCTGGTGTATATGATTATTCTTGGACCGACTTCAGAGAATGGACTGATTGGTGCATATCTTAATAAATATGCGGGAAGTCTTGGAGTACATTTAATTGGTCCGGTATTTGCAATTGCTGATTTCCTTATGTTTGATAAGGGCTTTGTGGCAAAGAAAATATATGCAATATATGCAGTTATTCCACCACTTTGCTATGTTGCATTCGTATACATACTGGCTGCACTTGGAGTAAGATGGTATGATACAATGACAGCACCTTATAACTTCCTTAATTATGCAGCGCCGACAGGCTGGTTTGGCTGGGATTTAAGCCAGATGGGGTCTGAATCTCTAGGAATCGGAGTTGTGTATATGATTGTGGTTCTGTTGCTTATATTTATTGGAATAGGGCTTTTATATCTTGCAATTAACGGAGCAGGCAGAGATGGTAAGGCACAGAAAGCGGAACTTGTGAGCGAGTAGAAGGTTAAAAATGTCCGGCATGCGATTTAAAATGAATTGCATGCCGGACATTTTATATACTTTTTCATTGTCTTACTTTATGCTATAATATCGGGCAGGAATTGAAGAAGATTAAATATAGAAAACAGGAGAAGATTATGAAAGAGAATCTTAAGAAGCTGGCTAAATACTACAAGCCGTATTTAGGCACATTTATACTTGATATGATACTGGCAATGATGTCAGCGGCGGTGGCACTTGTGATACCACTTGTCGTAAGGTTCATTACATCAAAGGTTGCATATATGAGTGCCAATGAAGCACTTTCAAGAATTATGATTATTGTTGGAGTACTTTTTGTGCTTGTACTGATACAGTGGGGCTGCAACTACTATATATCTAATTATGGACATGTAATGGGCGCAAAGATTGAGTACGATATGAGGGCAGAGATATTCAATCATTATCAGAAGCTGTCATATTCATTCTATGATGACCAGAAGGTTGGACAGTTATTGTCAAGAATAACATCGGATTTGTTCGATATTACAGAGCTTTTGCATCATGGACCTGAGAATATAACTATTTCACTGATTAAGATAATTGGTGCATTATGCATATTAAGTTCGATTGACTTAAGACTTACGATTGCCGCATTTGTGCTGATTCCGTTCATGCTTGTATTTGCGTATGTGCTTAACAAGCGCATGAAGAGGGCATTTAAGAGAAACAGGGTAAGAATAGGTGAGATAAATGCACAGATAGAGGACAATCTGTCTGGAATAAGGGTTGTCAAGTCATTTGCAAATGAAGATATTGAATGTGAGAAATTTAAGAAAGGCAATGACTTATTCCTTGAATCTAAGAGAGACAGCTATCATTATATGGGAATGTACAATGCGGGACTTACTGCATTTACAACAATGATAAATGTAATCGTAATCGCAACAGGCGGTATTGGAATTGCAAAGGGCTGGGTAAATATTACGGATTTCGTTACGTTTTTACTGTATATAAATATTTTTACGGAGCCAGTTAAGGTGCTTATTGATTTCACAGAGCAGTTCCAGAATGGCTATTCGGGTTACGAAAGATTCTTAGAGATTCTTTCAGTAGAGCCGGAAATAGCTGATAAGCCTGACGCAAAGGAACTTACTGATGTGAAGGGTGCAATAACATTTGAAAATGTGTCATTCAGATATAAGGACGGCGTGGACGAGGTGCTTTCCGGGGTTAATCTGTCAGTAAGACCGGGAGAATATGTTGCACTTGCAGGTCCTTCGGGAGTAGGAAAGACAACACTCTGCTCGCTTATTCCAAGATTTTATGAGGTGACGGGCGGTTCGATTAAGATTGACGGAACAGATATCAAAGATGTTACACTTAAAAGCCTGCGTGACCATATCGGAGTTGTACAGCAGGATGTGTATCTGTTTATGGGTACAATTAAAGAGAATATAAGATATGGAAAGCCTGATGCTACGGATGAAGAAGTAATTCAGGCGGCAAAGCTTGCAAATGCGCATGATTTTATCATGAGCTTTGAGAACGGATATGACACAGATATCGGACAGCGCGGAGTCAAATTGTCAGGCGGTCAGAAGCAGAGACTGTCAATTGCAAGAGTATTCTTAAAGAATCCGCCAATTCTCATATTTGATGAGGCGACATCAGCACTTGATAATGAGAGTGAGCAGATTGTACAGGAATCACTTGAGAAGCTGGCTAAGAACAGAACCACATTTGTAATAGCACACAGACTTACAACTATTGAAAATGCGGAGGAAATCCTGATGCTTACTGACGAGGGCATCAAGGAGAGAGGAACTCACGAGGAGCTTATGAAGCTTGATGGTGAGTATGCAAGAATGGTTAAGATACATAGCAGAACATAACATACCAGTTTACAATGTTTATATGCAATGCTATTATATAGGAAACGTTGGAAGGAAGATGATAATCATGGACAGAACAAGAAGATTGAGAATGAATGCGACATTAAGAGATATGGTAAGAGAGAATCATGTAAGGGTGGACGAGCTTATATATCCTGTATTTGTTACGGAGGAGAACGATGTAATACAGGAAGTACCATCAATGCCGGGAATATGTCAGTATTCGCTTGACCATGTTCTTGAAGAAATCGGACGTGCTGTAGAGGTTGGAATTAAGGGAATTCTGCTTTTTGGAATACCTGTACATAAAGATGAGGTCGGAAGTGAGGCATATGACGAGAAAGGTGTTGTGTGCAGGGCAATCCGCCTTATTAAGGATGCTTATCCAGAGCTTGTTATCATGGCTGATGTGTGCCTGTGTGAGTACACATCACATGGACACTGCGGACTTGTAAAAGATGGCGTTATATTAAATGATGAGACACTGCCGCTTCTAGCAAAGGCGTCAGTTGCTTATGCAAAAGCGGGGGCAGATATAATTGCACCGAGTGACATGATGGATAAGAGAGTTGAGGCAATCAGAAATGCACTTGATGAGGCAGGACTGGTTAATATTCCTATATGTTCATACAGTGCCAAATTTGCATCAGGATATTACGGACCGTTCAGGGATGCCGCACATTCAGCACCGGGATTTGGTGACAGAAAGACATATCAGATGGATCCGGCTAATGGAAAAGAAGCGTTAAGGGAAGTTGAAGAAGACATATTAGAAGGTGCAGACATGATTATTGCAAAGCCGGCACTCGGATATATGGACGTTATGAAAGAGATAGCGCTTAACTTCAATATTCCAATTGTCGCTTACAATGTAAGCGGTGAGTATGCGATGGTTAAGGCAGCAGCAATGAATGGCTGGATTGATGAGAAGAAGATTGTAATGGAGAATATGACAGGCTTTAAGAGAGCCGGAGCTAAGATGATAATTACATATCATGCTATAGATGTGGCAAAATGGTTAAAGGAAGAGTAACATTTTTAGCAGTATTTAATTAAGCAGGAGGAGCTGGTTTTATGAATGAAGAGATGTCAAAGGATTTATATGAGAGAGCAGTAAAACATATGCCGGGTGGTGTAAACAGTCCTGTCAGGGCATACAAGGCAGTTGACAGAGTGCCAAGATTCATAGCTTCTGCCAAGGGAGACAGAATTACTGATGTAGATGGGAATGAAATGATTGACTACATATGTTCATGGGGACCGGGAATATTAGGTCATGCACATGACAGAGTAATTGCAAAGGTTAAGGAAGCTGCGGAAGCAGGCCTTACATATGGTGCACCAACTAAGAGAGAAGTTGAGATGGCAGAGCTTATATATGAGCTTATTCCTACAATGGAGGTGAGTCGTCTTGTAAGTTCAGGAACAGAAGCTGTTATGAGTGCAATCCGTGTGGCAAGAGGCTACACCGGAAGAGACAAGATAATTAAGTTCAGAGGCTGTTATCATGGACATTCTGACGGACTTTTAGTAAAAGCCGGTTCAGCAGCGCTTACAACATCAGTTCCGGACAGTGCAGGAGTTCCTGCTGATTACACTAAGAATACACTTGTAGCAGAGTACAATGACTGCGATTCTGTGAAGGAGCTTTTTGATAATAATAAAGATGAAATAGCCGCGGTAATAGTTGAACCTGTTGCAGCTAACATGGGAGTTGTGCTTCCAAGACATGGATTTCTTGAATTCTTAAGAGACATAACTAAGGAGAATGGAAGCCTTCTTATATTTGATGAGGTAATAACAGGCTTCAGACTTTCAATTGGCGGAGCGCAGGAGTACTTTAACATAAAGCCAGACCTTACAACTCTTGGAAAAATTGTAGGTGGGGGTATGCCAGTCGGCGCATATGGCGGACGAGCTGACATTATGCGTATGGTAAGTCCTGACGGCCCTGTATATCAGGCAGGAACATTGTCAGGCAATCCAATTGCAACAGCAGCAGGCTTAGAGACTTTAAGAATCTTAAGAGATAATAAGGATATATACGACAGACTTGAGACTAAGACAAAGCGTATTGCTGACAGTGTAAGAAAATGTGGAGCCGGAAGGGTATCGGTTAATCAGATTGGTTCACTTATGAGCATATTCTTTACACCAGATGCAGTAGAAGATTATGACAGTGCAGTAAAGTCAGACACTAAGAAGTATGCAGAATACTTTGGACATATGCTTGATAACGGAATATACATTGCACCATCACAGTTTGAGGCAATGTTCGTATCAGATGCACACACTAATGAAGACATCAACCGTACAATAGAGGTTATGGAAGAATTTTTCAGAAAATAATTCGTATAATAAGTGAGAATACAGATGCAGTTAGGATATGTAGGAATTAATTATAAGAATACAGACCTTTCAGTAAGGGATAAAATTACATTTACAGACAGCGGGATAGCAGACTTTATGCAGCAGGCAGAGGAAGCAGGTGTGAACCAGTGCATGTGCCTTTCAACATGCAACAGATGCGAAGTGTTTTATCTGTATGAGGATGAAACATTTGTACAAGTAATGTCCGATTTATTCAATGATTATTTTGGACTTACTGATACTAAATTAGCCGGTGTCAAATGTGGTGAAGAAGCACTGGTATATCTGTTTTGCATAGCCGCCGGACTTGAAAGCATGGTGCTTGGAGAGGATCAGATACTAGGTCAGTTAAAGGATGCGGCAGACCTTTCAAGAACGCTTGGACACAGCGGGAAAGAGCTTAATTATATAGTAAGAGAAGCGGTAAGCTGTGCAAAGCGGATTAAGACAGAGTACAAGGTAAGTGAAAAACCAGTATCTGTATGCTATGTCGGGATTCAGGAGTTAGACAGAGTATGTGGCATATCAGGAAAGCACGCGCTTGTTATAGGAAGCGGCAAAACAGCGGCTCTTGCTATAAGATATCTGGCAGAATATGGCGCTGATGTAACAGTGTGTTCAAGAACTTATCAGCATGCGAAGGCGTTGCTTAAGGAGTTTTCACAGATTGAGGTTATTGCATATGATAAGAAAACAGAAGCACTTAAAAGCAGTGATATAGTTGTCTCAGCGACTTCATCACCTCATCTGGTGATTAGAGCTTCTGAATTATCAGAGGGTAAAAAGATGACACTTCTTGATCTTGCTGCACCAAGAGATATAGAAAAATCGGCAGGTGACATTTGTGGAGTTACTCTTATTGACCTTGACAGGATAGGTGGGATTGTGAAGTCTAATCAGAACGAGAGGGCACATTTGCTAAAGGAAAGCCAGTGCGTGATTGATGAGTATATAGCGGAAACAAAGAAATGGCTCACATCAAGCAGAATGGATACAACTATCCAGTCACTTGGCAAAAAATGTGATGAGATAGTACAGGACAGCTATGATTATCTTAACCGCAAGATTGACCTTTCAGACCATGACAGGGTAATCTTAAAGAAGATTCTTAAGTCGTCACTACACAGATTGTTAAAAGAACCGATTGAAGAATTGAAAAATGTGGAAGAAAATGAACAGCAACAGTATAAAGATATGGTTGAGAGACTGTTTGGCTTGTAGGGAGGATTATGCATTACAGAATAGGAACGAGAGGTTCGAAGCTGGCACTTGTCCAGTCGGAATATGTTAAGAGAAGAATGGAAGAGGCGTATCCTGAGGATACATTTGAACTTGTTATAATTAAGACAACAGGCGACAAGGTTACAGATAAGCCGCTTGCTGCGATTGGAACTAAGGGGCTTTTTGTAAAGGAGATTGAGGAAGCGCTTCTTTCAGGCAGCATTGATATGGCGGTTCACAGCATGAAGGATATGCCGGCTGAATGTGCGACTGGACTTACATTTGCAAAGGCGTGGAAACGAGAGGATTGCAGAGATGTACTTATATTAAAGACTGCAGGAAGTTTTTCAGAACTTCCTTCTGGTGCGGTTATAGGAACTGGTAGCCTCAGGCGTGCATGCCAGCTTGCAATGCTGCGTCCTGATATCCGGTTTACTGCTATCAGGGGAAATGTTGATACAAGAATTAACAAACTTAGGGACGATTCATACGGACTTGACGGAATTGTGCTTGCGGCAGCAGGGCTTAACAGACTTGGCAGGTCACCTGAGATAACAGAGTACCTTGACCCGGAGGTTGTTATTCCCGCACCGGCACAGGGAGTTCTTGCGATTGAGGCTGCAGAGGTGAATACAGAACTTCTTGATAAGATAAATGCTTTGTCAGATGATAATTCTGATAGAGAAGCTGTGGCTGAAAGAACATTTTTAAGATTAACAGGTGGCGGTTGTCATGCCCCGGTTGGCGCACATTGTGTAACCAAGGAAAATGGTGACCTTCGAATGGTTGTGTTATTTGGCAATGATGATTGCAGTAGGATTCTTAGAATTGAAGTTACAGGAACTGACAGTGAGGCGGTTGGCCACGAAGCAGCCCGTATGCTAGGATTGGAGTAGATTGTGGGTAAATACATATATACATATATTGAAAATGGACAGATGTACGATGAAAGCCCTTCCCTTGCAGAATTACTTGCAAAGGAGGGGTTTTTCTGCGAAAAAATAGTAACTGGCAGGATTGAATACATAAAGATTAAAGATTTTGAGACACAGATAAAAGATGCACAGTGGCTTGTGTTTACAAGTAAAAATGCTGTGGCTGGGTTTGCTTATAATGCAGGAAACGTGGTACCTGCAGGAGTTAAGGTTGCTGTTGTTGGGAAGAATACGCAGAATGCTATAAGGACAGCGTGTGGGATTGAGGCAGATTATGTTTCGTCAAAAGCTACAGGATTGGCGCTGGGAGAAGAACTTATGAATATTGCGTCAGGCAGAATTGTGTATCTGTGTGCCGAAGTCACAAGCGGTTCACTTGAGGAAGCTATGAAGGAGTATGAAAACTTAATTAAGATTCCGGTATATAGGAACGAACCTGTGGATTATGATTGTATGGAATACGACAGCAGGAATTGCGGAGATATTGATGGGATAATTGTTACAAGTGGCAGCAGCGGGGAGCGTATAAAATGGCTGATTGACAGACTTGAGGATGTTTTAGTGTACAGCATTGGCCCGGCTTGTAGTAAGAAGCTTATGGAAGCTGGAATTGAGAAAAAACGTATAGTTGAGGCAGAAAAGCACACATATGACGGACTGGTGGAAGCTGTCAGATGCAGAGCCGACGAAAAATCAGTGAGTGATGAATCAGTATGCCTTGATATTAATGAGTATTTGGAGAGACCATAGGAGGTGCTCAATATGTTTTCTGAGGCGTTGAGGATATTAGACAGGAATACGGCGGAGCTGATGGTTGACAGGATGAAGGACGAGATGGATAAGCTGAAGGTACAGAAAGGTAAGCTTGAAGCGCAGAATGGAGAACTTGAAGCACAGAATGAGGCTCTTAAATCATCTTTTAAGGAAAAAGATGCTGAGATAGAAAGATTAAAGAAGTTGCTAGAAGAACAGAATAAGTAATTATTACAGATGCAGTTATCATTATGGAGTGGTAGCTGCGTTTTTTAATATTAGATGTTACAGAACGAATAAACAGTATATAACAGTTGACAACACAAGGATAACTGTTATATACTGTTTATTGTAAAGGAGACAAATGATATGCGTATTATTTTGAATCATTCTTCAATGGTTCCGATTTATGAACAGCTCATGGAGCAGATTAAGTCAGAAATATTTGAAAATAAGTTAAAGGAAAATGAAGCACTTCCTTCTGTAAGGACGCTTGCAGGGGAACTTCGCATAAGCGCGCTTACAGTAAAAAAGGCGTATGATGCACTTGAAGATGCCGGATTTGTAACAACGGTTCATGGCAAAGGAACATATGTAACAGCTACAGATAAACAGCTGGCACTCGAAGCAAGAAGAAAGGCAGTGGAGGATGATTTTATGAAAGTGATTGACAGGGCAAGGTCTATGGGACTTGACAATCAGGAAATAATTGGAATTGTTAATCTGCTGATAGGTGATGATTAAATGATAACATTTGAAAATGTTAAAAAGAGATATGGGGATTATATATTTGATATACAATCAATGAATATACAGCAAGGAATGATAACCGGTCTGATAGGAAAGAATGGTGCTGGGAAGAGTACTGCTATCAGCCTTATATTAGGGCTTGTCAACCCTGATAGTGGATGTGTTAAAACATTCGGAGTTGAAGCAGGAAAACTTTCTGCCGAAGATAAGAAAAGAATAGGGGTATTGTTGGATGATTCAGGATTTTGTTCACAACTTAGTGTGAATGATATAGAACATATTCTTGCTAAAATGTATCCAAGGTTTAACAAAGATTTTTTTGAGAGGAAATGTCTAGAATACAGATTTCCGATGAATAAGAAGATTGCAGAATTTTCATCTGGAATGAAAGTGAGATTAAAGATACTTATTTCGATAACACATAATGCAGAACTGTTAATTTTAGATGAACCCACGGCAGGACTTGATGTCCAGGCACGCAATGATGTGCTTGACATACTTCGTGAGTATATGGCGGAAGATGAAAACAGGTCAATAATAATTACTTCACACATTTCCTCAGATATTGAGAATCTGTGTGATGATGTTTATCTGATTAATGATGGAAGAATAATATTACATGAGGATACTGATACAATAGTGGAACAGTATGGAATAGTTAAGGTTAAAGAAGAACAATATGAAAAGCTTGATAAGAATTATATATTAAAGACTAAGAAGGAATGTTACGGTTATGCATGTTTTGTCAGCAGCAAAGCATTTTATAAGGAAAATTATCCTGATATAACTGTTGAGAACGGTGGCATAGATGAACTTATTCTTATGATGGCAGGAGGGGATAGATAATGTCGGGATTATTTGAGAAAGATTTAAGAATGATTATGCAGAGAAAAAAGGTATTCATTATTTTCGTTCTTATGGCAGTTTTTATTGGGTATAGTCAAGTTAGTCCTGAATTTGTTCTTGGGTATATTCCAATGCTTACAATAATAGTTATTGTCGGAACAATATCATATGATGAATATGATAATGGATACAGGTTTTTAATGACGCTTCCTATTGATGCTAAAATGTATGTGCTTGAAAAATACATATTTTTTATCGCAGGAACAATAACATCATGGGTTGAGGCATTTATAATATATTTTGGGATTATGATTGTAAAGAATCAGACTATAAGTATTTCAGGGGAAGGAGAAGTAATGTTTGTTTCCCTTATTGTGGTGCTGCTTTTTGTTGCCTGTATAATTCCGGTTCATATAAAATATGGCGTGGAAAAGAGCAAGATAGCTCTGATTATATTTATTGGAACAGTGGCTGTTGTGTTTTATTGTATAAGAAAAATAATTGGAATGGATAGACTTATTAAAATCTCCGCATTTCTGGATAATGTAAATATAGCTATGCTTATACTGGTGGGAATAATATTTACGGTTATCTTATTATTCATATCATACATAATCAGCTATAGTGTGATGAGAAAAAAGGAGTTTTAAGACGCCTTTTTTGAAGAAAAATAAAAAAGTACTGTACAAATTAAAATCCTTGTTTTATAATAACATATAAACATAGTATGTTTGTGCATTACATAAACATACAGTCTGATTTATGAATGACATTCAATAATAACATTTATTGATTGGATTCATGAATTGATATTAGAAAATGTGGGACAATACCACAAGAAAAGAGGATTGTATGGGAAAGATATATAAATCAGCAGCAGATTTAATAGGTAACACACCACTTGTAGAAGTCGGACATATTGAAGAGAAGTTTGGACTTAAGGCAAGAGTACTTGTTAAGCTTGAATATTTTAATGCAACAGGAAGCGTTAAGGACAGAGTTGCCAAGGCAATGATTGAAGATGCAGAGGAGAAAGGTATTCTTAAGCCCGGTGCAACAATTATTGAGCCCACATCTGGCAATACAGGAATCGGACTTGCTGTTATTGCAACAGCAAAAGGCTACAGAACAATAATAGTTCTTCCAGAGACTATGAGTGTTGAAAGAAGAAATATAATTAAGGCATATGGTGCAGAAATTGTACTTACTCCTGGTTACAAGGGAATGACAGGAGCTATTGCGAAGGCAGAAGAATTAAAGAATGAGATTGAAGGCAGCATGATTGCAGGACAGTTTGTTAATCCTGCTAACCCGGATGCACACAGAAGAACAACTGGTCCAGAGATATGGAATGATACGGATGGAGAAGTTGACGCATTTGTTGCAGGTGTTGGTACAGGCGGAACAATTACAGGCGTTGGTGAATATCTTAAGTCTAAGAATGACAAGATTGAGATAATTGCAGTTGAGCCTGCAACTTCACCGGTACTTTCACAGGGCAAGCCGGGACCACATAAGATTCAGGGAATTGGAGCAGGCTTTGTTCCAGAAATTCTTAATACTAAGATATATGACAGCGTAGTTCCAGTTGATAATGATGACGCATTCGAGTATGCCAGATTGATATCACACACAGAGGGAATTCTGGTTGGAATATCGGCAGGTGCAGCACTTTATGCAGCAATCGAGTGGGCTAAGAAACCAGAGAACGAAGGCAAGACAATTGTTGCACTGCTTCCGGACAGCGGCGACAGATATTACTCAACATCACTTTTTGAGAACTAATAGCAGAATAAATGTGTCAAATGTGGACATTCTATAAGGGCAGGGCGTAAGTCCTGCCCTTTTCGTGCTTTGAAGGGATTTAGCGGCAATATGGGATATCGAAAGGTGTTTTAAAGTGCGGTTGAAAATGTGCAGGTGAAAGGAGTAAGCATGACTGATTTTACAACTAACATAGACATGAATGTCCGCATGATGAATGAAAAGTTAAGAGTGGACAGGAATTTTGACATTCTGCAAAGAGATGTATTAATAGGTGGGAAGAGAACACATTTTTACTTTATAGATGGATTCGTACAGGAAGAAACAATTGAAAAACTGGTGCAGTTTTTTTATTCATTGAAAGAATCGGACATAAAGGATATAGATACATTCTTAGAAGTCGGAATGCCGTATACAGAGATTGAAAAAAACGGACATTACGACGAAGTGGAGAAGGCATTTCTTTCAGGACAGACAGTCATGATAATAGATGGCTTTGATGAATGTATACTTATTGACTGCCGCACTTATCCAATGCGTTCAGTTACAGAGCCTTACAAAGACAAGGTTCTGCGTGGCTCAAGAGACGGATTTGTTGAGACACTTGTGTGCAATGCGGCACTTTTAAGAAGAAGAATAAGGGATAGCCGCTTTTCAATGGAAATGTATACTGTAGGGGAACGCTCCAGGACAGATGTTGCTGTGTGCTATATTAATGATAAGGTTGATAAGAAGTTGCTTGAAAGAATTGAGAATCTGATAAGCAGCATAGAGGTTGAGGCGCTCACTATGAATATAGAGAGCCTTGCTGAATGTATGTTTAAGGGAAAATGGATTAATCCGTTTCCTAAGTATAAATATTCCGAAAGACCCGATACCGCTGCAGCAGCACTTTTTGATGGGAATATAGTTATTATGGTAGATACATCACCTGCAGTAATGATAATTCCAACAAATGTATTTGATATAATAGAAGAAGCAGATGATTTTAATTTTTCGCCAATGATAGGAACTTATATAAGACTGTCGAGGTTCTTCTTTACATTGCTTACGGTTTTTCTTACACCTGTATGGCTTTTGCTTGAGAGCAATCCACAGTGGGTGCCTGAATGGCTGAAATTCATAACGATAAGTGAGGATATAACAGTTCCGGTTATATTGCAGCTTTTTATTCTTGAACTTGCAGTTGATGGGCTTAAGCTGGCGGCGGTCAATACGCCAGGAATGCTGTCGACACCTTTGAGTATTCTTGCTGGTATTGTTGTGGGAGAATACGCTGTGGAGTCCGGGTGGTTTAATTCAGAATCGCTTCTTTATATAGCAGTTGTAACGGTTGGAACTTACTCACAGGCAAGTTTTGAGATGGGATATGCATTAAAATTCATAAGAATAGTCAATCTGATTCTGGTGCAGTTCTTTGGAAGAATCGGACTTCTGGCAGGAGTCATATTTGCAATAGTGCTTGTATGCTTTAACAGGACAATATCAGGAAAAAGCTACATTTATCCTGTGATACCTTTTAACAGCCAGATGTTTAAAAGAAAAATTCTTCGGGTACGACTGCCACACAAAATAAAAAATAACTAGCAATATATGGCGTATTAAGTATTAAAATATGACTTAACACGCCATATATTGCTAATTAATTGCAAATGTGATACAATACAAAAAACATTTGAATAAGATATATAAGATTTATGGATTTGGAGATGTTTAATTATGATTAGTGATTATGAGGAAGTTGTTATCAGGTTTAAGGCATATAGGATAAGTTATCCATTAACACAGAAAGAACTTTCGGATAAATCAGGCGTTTCATTAAGAAGTATTACTCGGTTTGAAAGTGGAGAAGATATAAGTCTTGTTAATTTTATGAAATTAATGAATGCGATGGAGCTTATGAATAATTTCGTGAATGTGATACCAGATATGAACAACCGGCCATCATCTTATTTGAAAAATGTTAAAACAAGGCAGAGAGCATCTGCAAAAAGAAAAGCAGATACTGGATTTAAATGGGGGGAAGATGAATGATAAATACAGCGGAGGTAATGCTTTGGGGCACAAGAATTGGAATAATTCATATGAATGAAGCAAATGGGGTTGTTGCATTTGAATATGATAAAGATTTTTTAAAGAGTAATATTGAGGTATCACCTATACATATGCCATTATCAGAAAGAGTGTATGAATTTCCGGAACTTGCAAGGACAGCATTTCATGGAGCACCTGGATTGGTAGCGGATTCACTTCCAGATAAATTTGGTAATAAAATTATAGACAGATGGCTGGCTGAGCAGGGAAAATCAATTAGTGAATTTAATGTTATAGACAGACTGTGCTATACGGGAAAAAGAGGTATGGGTGCATTAGAATATATACCAGCAACAAGTCCGTTTGACAGTACAATAGAGGATGTTAATATATCGAAAATGGTAGAGTTTGCATCTGATGTATTATCTGATAGAAAAGATAAGCTGATTAATCTGAAAGATAATGCTGGATATAGCCAGCTTGTGCTATTGGGAACATCTGCAGGTGGTGCAAGAGCAAAGGCGCTGATTGCATGGAATGAAGATACGGGAGAAATAAAAAGTGGACAGATTAATGCTGGTGATGGATTTGAATACTGGCTTATGAAGTTTGATGGAGTATCTAAAAATGGGGATCATAATCTGGAAGATTCAGTAGAATATACAAGAATAGAATACGGATATTATCTTATGGCAAAAGCAGCGGGTGTAATTATGAATGAATGCCGTCTGCTTGAAGATGCCGGATATGCACATTTTATAACTAAACGTTTCGATAGGAACAATAATAAAAAAATTCATATGCAGACATTAGGAGCAATTTCACATATAGATTACAATATTCCGGGATTATGCAGTTATGAACAGGCAGCATATTATATGAATAGACTAGGTATACCATATTCAGATGTGGAACAATTTTATAGAAGAATGGTTTTTAATGTTATTCTGATTAATCAGGATGATCATGTAAAAAATGTTTCTTTTCTGATGGATAAGAATGGTGTCTGGAGATTGTCACCAGCATATGATGTCACATTTGCATATGACAGCAGCAATATGTGGTTGAAAGCACATCAGATGCTTATAAATGGAAAAAGTTCAGATATAAGTTATGGTGATTTGATAAAATGTGGAATAAACATGGGAGTAAGCAAGAGAAAATGTGATGCAATAATATCGTATATAGAAGATGTTGCAAAAAGATTTTCAGATTATATGGAAATGGCAGGTGTCAGGGAGAAAACCTGTCAGATTATGAATGACATTATAATTAGCAATAATATTAGAAAAACAGGAGATTAATCATGGAAAAAACAAACGAGAAAAAAGATTTTTTACAGAAAACATGGGTGGTGTGCGCCCTTGCACTTGTGTGTACATTCCTTTGGGGAAGCGCATCGCCTTGTATCAAATTAGGATATGCGTTGTTTAAGATACCGTCAAGTGAAACATGGACACAGGTATTATTTGCAGGAACAAGATTTGTTTTTGCAGGAGTGCTTACAATCTTAATTGGAAGTATTCTTAACAGAAAAATGCTGCTTCCAACGAAATCAAGTGTACCAAACATTGTAAAACTGGCAATGTTCCAGACAATTCTGCAGTACATATTCTTCTATATCGGACTTGCACACAATAGCGGAGTGAAAGCGTCAATAATAAATGGTTCTAACACATTTTTTGTAATACTTGTATCGACAATTATATTCAGACAGGAAAAGCTGAATCTGAAGAAAATTATCGGCTGTGTGATTGGTTTTGCAGGTGTTATCGTAGTCAGCATGAATGGACAGAAAATCGACATGAACTTAAGCATTATGGGTGACGGAAGTCTGTTCTTATGTGCGTTGTCATATGCATTTTCATCATGCCTTATGAAGAACTATTCAAAGAAAGACAATCCGGTAATGTTGAGCGGTTATCAGTTCATATTCGGTGGAATAGTAATGATTATATTAGGACTTGTGATGGGCGGTAGAATTACACACGTGTCAGTATCAGCAATACTAATGTTATTCTATCTCGCATGCATATCAGCCGTAGCCTACTCAATATGGGGAATACTGTTAAAGCATAACCCGGTATCCAAAGTGGCAATCTTTGGCTTCACCAACCCTGTATTCGGTGTACTTCTTTCAGCCTGGTGGCTTGGAGAAGGAAGCAGAGAGCTTGGAATAAATGCATTAATAGCGTTAGTATTAGTGTGCATAGGAATCTGCATAGTTAATGTAAAAGGAAAGAAAGCGGAGTAAATTCCTATCTGGATTAATGTAAATGTTGTAATAATCATCAGCTAAATGGTACAATATTATCAGTTGCAGAGTAAATATAGCGGATTTTATAGAGAAGGAAAAATGTTATGAATGAAGATATTTTTATGAAAAGATTAAAAGAGCGTTTACTTATAGAATTTAAAAAGCAGGATAGAAGCGGTGTGTATGGATATACGCAGAGAAGTATGGCATATAATTCAAACAGAATTGAGGGAAGTACTCTTACAGAAAAGCAGACAGCATCTATGTTCGAAACAGGTACATTATATACTGATGATACAGAAGTAATATTCCGGGCTAAAGATATAGAGGAAATGAACGGACATTTTAAAATGTTTAATTATATAATGAAAAATATAGAAGCACCATTGGATGAAGATCTGATTAAAGGTATGCATAGAAATCTCAAAGAAGGCGTGTTTGAAGATTTTGCAAATGGTTATGCTATAGGAGACTGGAAGAAGAGAGAAAACAGAGTAAGTGATATTAATGTGGCTTTGCCGCAGGAAGTGCCAGAGAAGATTCATAACCTCATAGAAGAATACAATAATTCCAATGAAGTCAGTATAGACAAAATAGCAAAATTCCATGCCCAATTTGAACTTATACATCCATTTCAGGATGGCAATGGAAGGGTTGGAAGAATGATAATACTGAAACAATGTTTAGACAATAACATAATTCCAATAATCATAAGGGATGATAATAAAGCAGAGTATTACAGAAGTCTTAACAAAGCACAGCATGCAAATGATTACAGCAGTCTTGTAAAATATTTTCAGAAAGAACAGAAATATTATGTAGATAACACAGAAAAAATGTTATTTGCATACGAAGAACTAGAGAAATAACAAGAAAATAAAAAGACCAGTTCGGGAAATATCTGAACTGGTCTTTTTCGCCACTACCTTAAAGTTTCTTTCACAGCTTCCGAAGCCTCATGCATGGAAGCTGCTTTCTCCTCATTAAGCTTGTCAATAGGAGCTTTAGATATAAGCTTGCCAAGATGTCCAATCTGAGCCTTAACATTCTTTTTCTTATCCTTCTCCCAGACCTTTTTATTGGCGGCAAGTGCGTTGTTAGCCTCGTTAAGAGTCTTTACAGCATCCTCCCTTATGTCAATGAAACTCTGGTATGCTTCGTCCTGCTTGCTGTAGATTTCGGCTTCCCAGCGGGCTTTTGCAATCTCTTCTTCGGTCATGTTAGAGCTTGAAGTAATAGTAATGCTCTGTTCCCTTCCGGTACCTAAATCCTTTGCAGATACATTGACAATACCATTAACATCAATGTCAAATGTTACTTCAATCTGTGGGACTCCTGCCATCGCACGCTTAATACCGTTAAGACGGAAGTTGCCAAGCAGTTTATTGTCTCTTGTAAACTTTCGTTCACCCTGAAAAACCTTGATATCAACGGATGTCTGGAAATTGCCGGCAGTAGTAAATATCTGGCTGTGTCTTGTAGGAATGGTAGTGTTTCTTTCAATAAGCCTGCTTGCAATTCCACCCATAGTCTCAATAGAAAGAGACATTGGAGTTACATCCATAAGTATGATTTCAGAAGCAGCAGAACCGGCCTGAAGCTGGTTTCCAAGCTTGCCACCCTGAACGGCAGCTCCAAGGGCTACACATTCATCAGGATTAAGATTTCTTGATGGCTCTTTTCCCATAAGCTGTCTTACTTTATCAGCAACAGCAGGGATTCTTGTAGAACCACCAACCAATAAAACCATATTAATGTCTGTCTTGGAAAGACCTGCATCATGCAGTGCATTCTCAACAGGGGTGATTGTTCTGTCTACAAGGTCAGCAGTAAGCTCATTAAATGTCTGTCTTGATAAAGTGATATCAATGTGGTGCGGTCCGTCCTTAGACATAGCGATAAAAGGAAGATTAATATTAGTTGTCACAGAAGAAGACAGCTCCTTCTTTGCTTTCTCAGCTTCTTCTCTTAAACGCTGCATTGCAGAGACGTCCTTTGAAAGATTGATACCGTCACTTATCTTAAACTGCTCGACAAGATAATTAACTATTCTTTCATCGAAATCATCACCACCTAAGTGATTGTCACCTGAAGTTGCAAGAACTTCAATGACATTATCACCGATATCGATAACAGATACATCGAAAGTTCCACCACCTAAGTCATACACAAGAACCTTCTGTGCCATACCATTGTCAAGTCCGTACGCGAGAGCGGCAGAAGTAGGCTCGTTGATAATTCTTAATATGTTAAGCCCGGCAATCTTACCGGCGTCTTTAGTAGCCTGTCTCTGAGCGTCAGTAAAATAGGCAGGCACAGTTACAACAGCGTCTGTCACAGGCTGTCCCAAGAAATCTTCGGCGTCTTCCTTTAACTTCATAAGTATAAATGCAGAGATTTCCTGGGGGGTATAATACTTTCCGTCAATCTTCTTGCGATAGTCCGTACCCATGTGTCTCTTGATAGAGAATATAGTTCTGTCAGAGTTGACGGCAGCCTGTCTCTTGGCGGCATCACCAACAATCAGTTCCTTTGATTTCGTAAAGGCTACAACAGAAGGAGTTGTGCGGTAGCCTTCTTTGCTGGTGATGACAGTAGGCGTATCACCTTCAATAACAGCCACACAGCTGTTAGTTGTTCCTAAATCAATTCCTATAACAGTTCCCATAATAAACTCCATTCAATATATTGATATATTTATTTTACCATATAAAATACATTTGACTATTAAGAAAAAAATAAAAATAAGAAAAAATTAATAAATTGGGGTTTTGCTTGATGATATATATTTTAATATGTTAAAATAAATCCTATTGAAAAGATGAGGAGAATATATTATGGCAGGTTCAGTGTTTGGAAATATATTTAAGATATCAACATGGGGAGAGTCGCATGGAGAGGGACTTGGAGTTGTAATTGACGGGTGTCCTGCAGGTCTGCCTATTTGTGAGGAAGATATTCAGGAGCAGTTAGACAGAAGAAAACCAGGTCAGTCAAAGTTTACTACACCAAGAAAGGAAGATGATGAGGTACATATTCTTTCAGGTGTATTTGAAGGCAAGACTACCGGGACTCCAATATCACTTGCAGTATATAATAAGACACAGAGGTCTGCTGACTATTCAGAGATAGCTAATTATTACAGACCGGGACATGCTGATTATACATTTGACGAGAAATTCGGATTCAGGGATTACAGAGGCGGAGGAAGAAGTTCTGGAAGAGAAACTATCGGAAGAGTTGCAGCCGGTGCAATCGCTATGAAGATTCTTAAAGAGCTTGGAATTAATATTACAGCATATGCTAAAGAAATCGGTGGAATTGGCATTGATTATGATAAGTTTGATATAGCTGAAAGAGATAATAACGCATTTAACATGCCTGATAAGGAAGCTGCAGAGAAGGTTAAGGCTTTTGCAGAGAGCAAGATGTCAGTTGGAGATTCAATCGGTGGTGTCATTGAATGCAGGGTTACAGGAATGATGACTGGAATTGGCAATCCTACATTTGAAAAGCTAGATGCTAATCTTGCCAAGGCAATAATGTCAATCGGGGCTGTCAAAGGCTTTGAGATTGGAGACGGGTTTGAAGCGGCTAAAGTTACAGGAAAGTATAATAATGATGAATTCGTAATGAAGGATGGCAGGGTTGGCAAGCTGACTAATCACAGCGGCGGAGTGCTTGGCGGAATAAGCGACGGTGATGAGATTGTGTTCAGGGCAGCGGTAAAACCGACACCTTCAATTAGTGCATTGCAGGAAACTGTTAATAAGCAGGGCGAGGATATCGAGGTTTCAATCAAAGGAAGACATGATCCGATGATAGTTCCAAGAGCAGTTGTTGTGGTTGAAGCTATGACAGCACTTACACTTGTTGACCTGATATTTGACAATATGACGGCTAGAATGGACAGAGTTAAAGAGTTTTACAGAAAATAAAAGGAGCAGATATGTATAAAATTTTAAAGACAGATGGCAGGGCAAAAAGAGCAGAGTTCACAACAGTACATGGAACTGTGCAGACACCTGTATTTATGAATGTCGGAACAGTTGCGGCCATTAAAGGCGCAGTTGCGACAACTGATTTACAGCAGATAGGAACGCAGATAGAATTATCTAACACTTACCATCTTCATGTAAGACCGGGAGATAAGATTATAAAGCAGCTTGGAGGACTTCATAAGTTCATGAACTGGAATAAACCGATTCTTACAGATTCGGGCGGATTTCAGGTGTTTTCACTTGCAGGACTCCGTAAGATTAAAGAAGAAGGCGTTACTTTCCAGTCACATATTGACGGACATAAGATATTCATGGGACCAGAGGAAAGCATGCAGATACAGTCTAATCTTGGTTCAACAATCGCAATGGCATTTGACGAATGTGCGCCGGCAAAGGCTGACAGAAAGTATATCCAGAATTCTGTTGACAGAACATACCGCTGGTTAGAGCGTTGCAAGAAAGAGATGGCAAGACTGAACTCACTTCCTGATACGGTTAATCCTGAACAGATGCTTTTTGGTATAGATCAGGGTGGCGTATTTAATGATATAAGAATTGACCACGCCAAGAGAATATCAGAGTTAGATCTTGATGGTTATGCAGTAGGCGGGCTTGCTGTTGGTGAAACACATGAGGAAATGTATGATGTACTCGATAATGTAGTGCCATATCTTCCAAAAGATAAGCCGACATATCTTATGGGTGTTGGAACACCAGCCAATATTCTTGAGTCAGTAGACAGAGGAATTGATTTCTTCGACTGCGTATATCCTTCAAGAAATGGCCGTCACGGACATGTATATACTAAGTTTGGAAAGATTAATCTTTTTAATGCAAAGTATGAAACAGATACAGCACCAATTGAAGAAGGCTGTGGATGTCCATGCTGTCAGAATTATTCAAGAGCATATGTAAGGCATCTTCTTAAGGCTAAGGAAATGCTTGGAATGCGTCTTTGCGTTCTTCATAATCTTTACTATTACAACCATCTCATGACAGACATAAGAGCTGCGATTGAAGAAGGAAGATATGCAGGCTTCAAGGAAGAGGCATTATATCAGATGAAGACATATGATAAGCAGTAATGCTGTATGTTTATAAATATTTTGTTAAAAATACATTTTGAGGTAGACAAGCAGCTCTCAATTATGTATTATATGTTAAGTTTGAAAGAGACATTTTTAAGGAGGAGTATCAATGAATATTGCTATCATAGTTTTTTATGTCGTAATTATTGGTGCAATGATGTATTTCATGGCAATCAAGCCACAGAAGAAGGAACAGAAGCGTCAGCAGGAACTTATGGATTCTATGGAAATCGGTGATTATGTTCTTACAACAAGCGGTTTCTATGGTGTTCTTATCGATATATCAGAAGATGATGTAATCGTAGAATTCGGTAACAACAAGAATTGCCGTATCTCAATGCAGAAGAAGGCAATTGCTCAGGTTGAGAAGCCATCAGACAGCACATCAGCAGAATAATTAAAGGTAATTAATTAAAGCAGGGTTCCGGGTCAGACACATTTGTCTGGTCAGGAATCCTTTTTTTATTGAAAATGTTGTGCAAATGTTATATCATATTAAATTGAATTATCATATGAAAAAGGGGTAAGGGTTTATGGAAAGCAGAATAACTTTAATTCCAGGTGATGGAATAGGACCAGAAATCGTCAGAGAGGCTGTGAAAGTGCTTGACAGTGTGGCTGACAAATACGGTCACAAGTTCGATTATACCAAGATTCTTATGGGTGGATGCTCAATTGATGAGTATGGCGTTCCACTTACAGATGAAGCAGTAGCAACAGCTAAAGCATCTGATGCTGTACTTCTTGGAGCAGTTGGAGGCAATGTGGGTAATTCCAAGTGGTATGATGTTGCACCTAATTTAAGACCAGAAGCGGGACTTTTAAAGATTCGTAAGGAATTAGGACTTTTTGCTAATTTACGTCCGGCATATCTTTATGATGAACTTAAGGCAGCGTGTCCATTAAAGGAAGAAATAATTGGTGATGGATTTGATATGGTCATTATGAGAGAGCTTACAGGCGGCCTTTACTTTGGTGATAGATATACTAAGGAAATTGACGGATTGGAAACAGCCGTTGATACACTTACATACAACGAAGAAGAAATCAGAAGAATTGCAATTAAGGGATTTGAGATTGCAATGAAGAGAAGAAAGAAAGTAACAAGCGTTGATAAGGCAAATGTTCTTGATTCTTCAAGACTCTGGAGAAAGATTGTACATGAGGTTGCAAAGGATTATCCGGAAGTTGAAGCTTCAGACATGCTTGTAGATAACTGTGCTATGCAGCTTGTTATGAATCCTGGACAGTTCGATGTTATTCTTACTGAGAACATGTTTGGAGACATATTATCAGATGAGGCAAGTATGATAACAGGTTCAATCGGAATGTTATCAAGTGCAAGCCTTAATAAGACTAAGTTAGGTCTTTATGAGCCAAGCCATGGTTCAGCACCTGATATTGCAGGAAAGAATGTTGCTAATCCAATTGCTACAATTCTCAGTGCAGCCATGATGTTAAGATATTCACTTGATCTTGACAAGGAAGCAGATGCTATTGAAGCAGCAGTTGCAGCTGTTTTAAAGGAAGGATACAGAACAACTGATATTATGTCAGAAGGATGCACACTTGTAGGAACTGACAAGATGGGCGACTTAATCGCAGAGAGAGTTTAATACATTTAAATAATACATATTAAGGAGATAAGCTATGATAAGTGATAACGCCAGAAGTGGTATGCAGCAGGCACCTGCACGAAGCCTTTTTAATGCACTTGGCTTCACAGCAGAAGAGATGAAGAAACCTATGATTGGTATTGTAAGCTCTTATAATGAGATAGTACCAGGCCATATGAATATTGATAAGATTGTCAATGCAGTTAAATTAGGAGTTGCAGAGGCAGGCGGTGTGCCTGTAGTATTCCCGGCTATTGCAGTGTGTGATGGTATTGCAATGGGACATGTCGGAATGAAATATTCTTTAGTAACAAGAGATTTAATTGCAGATTCAACAGAGTGTATGGCAATTGCACATCAGTTTGACGGACTTGTAATGGTTCCTAACTGTGATAAGAATGTTCCAGGACTTTTAATGGCAGCAGCAAGACTTAATCTTCCAACTGTATTCGTATCAGGCGGACCAATGCTTGCAGGTCATGTTAAGGGGAAGAAGAGAAGCCTTTCTTCAATGTTTGAGGCTGTTGGTTCATATGCAGCAGGAACAATGACAGAGGAAGATGTACTTGAGTTTGAGGAAAAGGTATGCCCAACATGCGGTTCATGTTCAGGCATGTACACAGCCAATTCAATGAACTGCCTTACAGAGGCACTTGGTATGGGACTTCGCGGCAATGGTACAATTCCAGCCGTATATTCAGAGAGAATCAAGCTTGCAAAGCACGCAGGCATGGCTGTTATGGATATGGTTAATAAGGGAATCACAGCAAGAGATATCATCACTAAGGATTCTATTATGAATGCCCTTACAGTAGATATGGCACTTGGATGTTCTACTAATTCAATGCTTCACCTTCCAGCTATTGCACATGAGATAGGATTTGATTTCGATATCAAATTTGCTAACCCAATAAGTGAAAAGACTCCTAATCTCTGTCATCTTGCACCAGCAGGTCCAACATACATGGAAGACCTTAACGAAGCCGGCGGTGTATATGCAGTTATGAAAGAGCTTGCAGATATCGGACTTCTTAATACAGACTGTATGACAGTTTCAGGAAAAACAATCGGAGAGTGTATAGCAACAGCATACAACCGTAATCCTGAAGTCATAAGAACAGTTGATAATGCATACAGTAAGACAGGTGGTCTTGCAGTTCTTTCAGGAAATCTTGCACCAGACGGCTCAGTAGTTAAGCGTTCAGCAGTTGTTCCAGAGATGCTTGTACATGAAGGTCCAGCAAGAGTATTTGATTCAGAAGAAGATGCAATTGCTGCTATTAAGGGTGGTAAGATTGTTGAAGGTGATGTTGTTGTTATCCGTTACGAAGGTCCTAAGGGCGGTCCTGGTATGAGAGAAATGCTTAATCCTACATCAGCCATTGCAGGTATGGGACTTGGCTCATCGGTTGCTCTTATTACAGATGGACGATTCTCAGGTGCAAGCCGTGGAGCTTCTATTGGTCATGTATCACCAGAGGCTGCTGTTGGCGGACCTATTGCTTTAGTTGAAGAAGGAGATATCATCAGCATTGATATTCCGGGACTTAAACTTGAGCTTAAGGTTTCAGATGAAGAACTTGCTGCAAGAAAGGCTAAGTGGCAGCCAAGAGAACCTAAGGTAACAACAGGATACTTAAAGAGATATGCTTCACTCGTTACATCAGGAAACAGAGGAGCTATTCTTAAAAGTTCAGCAGATGAGTAATATTTAATATAATTATAAAAAGACATTAAAGAGAAATCAGGAGAAGATAAATGAAGTTAAATGGTTCAGAGATAATTGTTGAATGCTTGAAAGAACAGGGCGTTGATACAATATTTGGATACCCTGGTGGAGCTATTCTTAATGTATATGATGCTCTTTATAAGCATTCAGATGAGATAACTCATATTCTTACATCACATGAGCAGGGTGCATCGCACGCTGCTGATGGATATGCTAGGGCAACAGGTAAGGTTGGTGTATGTTTTGCAACATCAGGTCCAGGAGCGACTAACCTTGTAACAGGTATTGCAACTGCATATATGGATTCAGTTCCTATGGTTGCAATTACATGTAATGTAACAGTTCCTCTTCTTGGAAGAGACAGCTTTCAGGAGATTGATATAGCGGGTGTTACAATGCCAATTACAAAGCACAGCTATATTGTTAAGAATGTAAAGGACCTTGCCAAGACATTAAGAAATGCTTTCAGAATTGCCAAGGAAGGAAGACCGGGTCCTGTATTAGTTGATGTTACTAAGGATGTAACAGCAGCAGAGTGTGAGTACTCACCAAGAGTTCCAAAGCCTGTAGACAGAATTACAGCAAGCATTAAGGAAGAAGATATTGACAAGGCTGTGACACTTATTAAGAAAGCTAAGAAGCCATATGTATTCGTTGGTGGCGGAGCAGTTATATCAGAGGCATCTGATGAACTTAAGAAGTTTGTTGAGAAGGTTGATGCACCGGTATGTGACTCACTTATGGGTAAGGGCGCATTTGACGGATCTAATGAAAGATATACTGGAATGCTTGGCATGCATGGTACTAAGACATCTAACTACGGAGTTTCAGAGTGTGATCTTCTTATCGTAGTTGGTGCAAGATTCTCAGACCGTGTTACAGGAAATGCTAAGAAATTCGCTAAGAATGCAAAGATTCTGCAGTTTGATGTTGATGCAGCTGAGATTAACAAGAATGTCAAGACAGATGCACATGTACTCGGAGATGCTAAAGAGATTCTTAAGAGAATCAATGATAAGTTAGATAATCAGGATCACTCAGACTGGATGGAACACATCAAGTCTTACAAGCTTGATTATCCTATGAGATATAACAGAGATATTCTTAACGGACCTCTTATCATGGAGAAGATATACGAGATTACAAATGGTGATGCAATTATCACAACAGATGTTGGACAGCATCAGATGTGGGCTGCACAGCATTATAAGTTCAAAGAGCCAAGAACACTTCTTACATCAGGCGGACTTGGAACTATGGGATATGGTCTTGGCGCATGTATAGGTGCCAAGGTTGGACGTAAGGATAAGACAGTTGTTAATATTGCAGGTGATGGCTGCTTCCGTATGAATATGAATGAAGTTGCAACAGCAACCAGATATAACATTCCTATTATTGAAGTTATATTTAATAACCATGTACTTGGTATGGTCAGACAGTGGCAGGATCTTTTCTATGGCAAGAGATATTCAGCTACAGTTCTTGATGATCAGGTGGATTTTGTTAAGGTTTCAGAAGGAATGGGAGCTAAGGCTTACAGTGTTGATACAATAGAGGAGTTTGAGAAAGCATTTAAAGAAGCAATCGAACTCAATATACCATGTGTTATTGACTGCCATATTGACAGGGAAGATAAGGTATTTCCTATGGTTTCACCGGGCGCTGCCATCTCAGAGGCATTCGACAGAGAAGACCTTAATAACAAGAAATAATTCATATATTGACTTTAATGTGATAAAGGACTAAAATAGTTTTTAATATTTTATATTATAGGAGGAAGAAAAGGTGAGTAGAGTTTATAACTTTAGCGCTGGTCCAGCTGTTTTACCAGAGGAAGTACTCAAAGAAGCAGCAGATGAAATGTTAGATTACCAGGGAAGCGGTCAGTCGGTAATGGAAATGAGCCACAGATCCAAGGTTTATGACAACATCATCAAAGAGGCAGAGAAGGATTTAAGAGACCTTCTTAACATCCCAGATAACTATAAGGTGTTATTTTTACAGGGTGGTGCATCGCAGTTCTTCGCTGAAGTGCCTATGAACCTTATGAAGAATAAGAAAGCAGGTTATATCCTTACAGGACAGTGGGCTAAGAAAGCATTTGCAGAAGCTAAGATATATGGAGAGGCTGTTGAGCTTGCTTCATCAGCAGATAAGACATTTTCATATATTCCAGACTGCTCAGATCTTGATATTCCAGAGGATCTTGATTATGTATATATCTGTGAGAACAACACAATTTACGGAACAAAGTATAAGACATTACCTAACACTAAGGGTCATATTCTTGTATCAGATGTTTCATCATGCTTCTTATCAGAGCCTATGGATGTAACTAAGTACGGCGTTGTATACGGCGGTGTCCAGAAGAACATCGGACCAGCAGGCGTTGTAATTGCTATTATCAGAGAAGACCTTATAACAGATGACGTTCTTCCAGGAACTCCTACAATGCTTAAGTGGAAGACACAGGCAGATGCAGATTCTCTTTATAATACACCACCATGCTACAATATCTATATCTGTGGCAAGGTGTTCAAGTGGATTAAGAAAATGGGTGGACTTTCAGCAATGAAGGAACACAATGAGAAGAAGGCTAAGATTCTTTATGATTTCCTTGATGAGAGCAAGTTATTCATGGGAACAGTTGTTAAGGAAGACCGTTCACTTATGAATGTACCTTTTGTATGCAACATTGAAGATAAAGAAGCTAAGGATGCTATGGAAGCTAAGTTCATTAAGGAAGCTGCAGCTGCAGGATTTGTTAACCTTAAGGGACACAGAACAGTTGGCGGTATGAGAGCATCTATCTACAATGCTATGCCAATCGAAGGTGTAGAGAAGCTTGTTGAATTTATGAAGAAGTTCGAGAAGGAGAATGCATAATGATTAATGTTAATTGTCTTAATAATATAGCGGCATGTGGTTTGAAGCTTTTTTCTGATGAGTATAATACAGAAAGCTCATTTGAAGATGCACAGGCTGTACTTGTAAGAAGTGCCAAGATGCATGATATGGAGCTTAGTGATAATCTTCTTGCAATTGCAAGAGCAGGAGCTGGCGTTAATAATATTCCTCTTGACAAATGTGCAGAGGAAGGTATTGTTGTATTCAACACACCAGGAGCTAATGCTAATGCAGTTAAGGAACAGGTTATTGCAGCTATGCTTTTAGCATCAAGAGATTTAATCGGTGGTAACAAGTGGGTTGCAGATAATGCAGAAGACCCTGATATTGCCAAGGCAACTGAGAAGGCTAAGAAAGCATTTGCAGGACAGGAAATCAAGGGCAAGAAGCTTGGTGTTATCGGTCTTGGAGCAATTGGACAGTTAGTTGCCAATGCAGCTATAGCACTTGGAATGGAAGTATACGGATATGACCCATATGTTTCAGTTAAGGCTGCATGGAATCTTTCAAGTGAAGTTAAGTACATATCTGATGTTAAGGATATCTATAAGGAATGTAACTATATTACAGTTCATGTTCCTGCACTTGACAGCACTAAGGGAATGATTAATAAGGAAGCATTTGACCTTATGCAGGATGGAACAGTAATTATCAACTGTGCAAGAGATGTACTTGTTGATGAAGCTGCTATCGGTGAGGCACTTAAGTCTGGAAGAGTTAAGACTTATGTTTCAGATTTCCCTAACCCAACAACAGCTAAGATGGAAGGAGCAATTGTTCTTCCTCATCTTGGAGCTTCAACAGCAGAAGCTGAAGATAACTGTGCTATTATGGCAGTTAATGAGCTTAGAAATTTTATCGAGAACGGTAATATTGTCAATTCAGTTAATTACCCTAACTGTGATTGCGGAGTATGTGCAACTAAAGGAAGAATTACTGTATGCCACAAGAATGTTCCAGCGGTTATCAGTAAGATAACAACAGTTCTTGGTGCTGCAGGCATCAATATATCATCTATGGCTAACCAGTCAAGAGGTGATTATGCATATTCTCTCTTAGATATTGAAGCATCTGCACCAGAGGCAGTAGTTGAAGAGCTTTCAGCAATTGAAGGTGTTATCAAGGTAAGAGTTATTAAGTAATCATATGTAATGAGAATAATATCAAAGACCAGTCATTTGTTGTAACATTTGGCTGGTCTTTCTTGTATTAAGGTTGTCTGAATGTTAAAATGTATCTAATATATGAAAGTATATTACTTAAGTTAAATAGTGCGGATGGAGGTTAGTATGGCAGTAATAAGACCATTTGAATGTGTCAGACCGGCTGAGAAAGTGGCAGACAGAGTAGCAGCTCTTCCTTATGATGTGTATGATTCAAAGGAAGCAAGAGCAGAGGTGGAAAGAGAACCATTATCATTTCTTAAGATTGACAGGGCAGAGACCCAGTTTGATGAATCAGTTGATATGTATAGTGAGCAGGTATATAAGAAAGCCCATGATATGCTTATGGAAGCTATAGATGATGGAACATTTATAACAGATAAGGACAAGGCATATTATGTGTATGAGCTTACAATGGATGGAAGGACACAGACAGGAATTGTAGCATGTGCTTCTATTGATGATTATCTTAATAATGTTATTAAGAAGCATGAGAACACAAGAGCTGATAAGGAATTAGACAGAATTAACCATGTTGATACATGCAGTGCCCAGACTGGTCCTATATTCCTGGCATACAGAGCTAATGCAGTAATAAGTGCAGAGGTTGCCAAAGCTAAGCAGGAAAAGCCTGTATACAGTTTTACAGCGGTTGATGGAATAAGACATCAGGTCTGGAAAATAAGCAGTAAAGAATCTGTAGAGGCTATAGAGAACGCATTTGCAGGAATCAACCAGATATATATTGCGGATGGACACCACAGGGCAGCTTCTGCTGTAAAGGTAGGTTTACGCAGAAGAGAAGCTAATCCGGGATATACAGGCAATGAAGAGTTCAATTATTTCCTGTCAGTATTATTCCCAGACGAAGAACTTATGATAATGCCATATAACAGAGTTGTAAAGGACCTGAATGGTTTAAGTGAAGAAGAGTTCATGGCAAAGATTAAAGATAAATTCACTGTAAGCGAGAGTAGCACACAGGTTGCACCTTCTAAGAAAGGTGAATTCGGAATGTATCTTGGCAGGAAATGGTACATACTCACAGCCAAAGAAGAAATCTTAAGCAGCGACCCGGTAGACGGCTTGGATGTAGCAGTACTCCAGAACAACGTCTTAGAGCCACTCTTAGGAATCCACGATCCTAAGACAGATAAGAGAATAGACTTCGTAGGAGGAATCCGCGGTTTAGGCGAGCTTGAGAGAAGATGCTCAGAAGATTGTGTTTTGGCATTCTCGATGTATGCAACATCTATAAGTGAGTTGTTCGCAGTAGCAGACGCAGGACTATTAATGCCTCCTAAATCAACATGGTTTGAGCCTAAACTTAGAAGCGGACTTTTCATACATAGATTTTAAGTGGATTTTATGTATTTTCGGTGTAGATGTGCTGAAGGGTGATGTGTGTATATTTTCGTGCATGGTCTCATGATTCCTGCGCTTAGTGGGAGTAAATGCCGTTATCTGCAAAGTTTTTTACTGTGAACGAAAGCAAACGCGCTTCGCTTGAACGAGCTTTCATTCACAGCGCTTATGCATCTAACGGCATTAACTCCCACACAGCTCGTCATAAATCGACCACACACGAAAATATACGCACATCACCACCACTACACTACAGACATAATATACAGAATAATTCAGTTAGGAGGAGAAAATAATGTTACACGAAACATTTACTATAGAATTACCATATGAGGAGCTAGGGATAAAGCAGCAGGGCAGTGCCACAATAACAACTTATATCAAGGATGTGTTCCCTAAGGATCAGGATCCGTTTAAGAGACCTCTTATTGTTATCTGTCCGGGTGGCGGATATAATCATCATTCTCCAAGAGAAGGAGAAGCTATAGCTATTAAGATGCTTGATATGGGGTATAATGCTGTTGTATTAAGATACAGTCTTGCACCTGTTACGTATCCTGCACAGCTTTTTGAGGCAGCCTATACAATGAAGTATGTAAGAGATAATGCAGCAGAATGGGATGTTGATCCTGACAAAATCATTATCGCAGGGTTTTCAGCAGGAGGTCATGTTGCCGGACTTCTTGGAACGGGATGGAATTCAAAAAGACTTGATTATCTTCTGGAAAATGTACTTCACTGCAGTCATGAGTATGTTAAGCCAGATGGCATGCTGTTAGGTTATCCTGTAATTACATCAGGAATTGATGCACACAGGGCATCATTTGAGAGAAGTCTTGGGGAAAAATATGATGAGTTTATAGATGAAGTGTCTATAGAAAAGAGAGTGGATAAGGACACACCACCTGCATTCATATGGCATACATGTGAAGATAAGACAGTTCCGCTTGAAAATTCATTACTTATGGTAGAGGCGTTAAGAAAACAGGAGATTCCGTTTGATTATCATGTATATGCTAAAGGTACTCATGGTCTTGGACTTGGCACACGAGAGACTGCGACTAAGAATATGGGACATTATGAACCACAGGTGTCATCATGGACGGAATGCTTTAAACAGTGGATGGGGGTAATGTATGAATAAAAACTTATACGGTCTGATGAACTGGCCGGAGATAGAGGGGATTGTATATGCAGAGTGTGACAAGCCAAAGGAGTTGCTTGGGGCACATGTTACCGGTAAGGGACTGCTTATACAGATAATGCGTCCTGATGCAGTGGCAGTTAAGCTGCATATAGATGGCAGAAAAACTGCTGTTAATATGGAAAAGGTTGATGAAGCGGGATTTTTTGCAGCACTTGTTTCATCTAAGAAAAAGCTTTCATACACTTATTCAGTGGAGAAGGTTAATGGAGAGGTCACAGAATATACGGACCCATATGCATTTGCAAATGTTACGAAACCGGAAGATTACAAAGCATTTCTTGCAGGAGAAGAGAAAAATGCAGCACATATATTCGGCGCTCATGAAAGAACTGTCAATGGCGTGAAGGGAGTGCTTTTTAATGTATGGGCACCTAAGGCACTCAGCGTAAGTGTCGTAGGAGAGTTTAACAAATACGACGGCAGAGTCCACTTAATGGAAAGAATTGAGGATACAGGAGTATTTGAACTGTTTATTCCGGGACTGGCAGCCGGATGCGGATATATGTATGAAATTAAGAGACAGGGTAAGGGGACTACAAGAAAGTTAGACCCTGTATCAAGACAGATATCATCAGTTCCAATTATTGCATCAGTGGTAAGTGATGAGAACATGCCTGATTCATATGCATGGAACGATGGGCTATGGATGATAAAGCGGAAGAAAGAAGCAGGAAAGAAGAAGCCCGTAACAGTATATGAGGTATCACTTACTGACTGGCTGAAAGAAAAAAGTGCAGATGAGCTCGTGGATTTTGTAAAGCAGGAGGGATATACACATGTATGTTTTCTTCCGGTTGCAGAGTATCTTAATGAGGAGATGAATGGATATTCGACATTGGGATATTTTGCGGTGACACACCGAATAGGCGGCAGTGATGCATTTAAAAAGCTGGTTGATGACTGTCATAACGCTGGAATTGGCGTAATAATTGACTGGAATGGTGCTTACTTTGGTACAGAAGCTAAGGGACTGTATGATTTTGACGGGGCAGATGCTTACGGATATCTTAAGCCATCACTAGAGAAGCATCCTGAGTGGGATGTTGTCACATTTGACTATAAGAAAGGTGCTGTAAGAAGTTTTCTTTTATCAAGCGTATTAATGTGGCTTAATGATTACCATATTGACGGTATCAGAATTGATGGTGTTGCTTCAATGCTTTACCTTGATTACGGTAAACAGCCGGGTACTTGGACACCTAACATGTATGGCGGCAATGAGAATCTTGACGCAATCGAATTTCTTAAGACTATGAACAAATATATTGCTAAACGTGGCGATGGCTGTTTTACAATAGCAGAAGAATCAAGCGGCTGGTTTGGAGTTACTGCGGCAGATAATGATGACCCTCTTATGTTTACTTATAAGCAGAATAACTGCTGGACTAAGGATTTTCTTGAATTCATGGGAACTGACCCGCTGTTCAGAAAAGGTGAGTATGACAAGCTGACATATGGAATGCTCTATAATTACGGAGAGGATTTCATGCTCTCGCTCAATCATGATGATTTCAGGGAGAAAGCATTTGTGGATATGGTGTCAGGCAGTGATGAGAAGGCACATTTGTCAGATATCAAGGCTGCACTTGGATTCATGTATGCACATCCGGGAAGCAAGATGTTTGCAGCAGGACAGGATGCAGGACTTGAGAAATTCATGTCGGAGCTTAATAAGTTCTATGCGAAAAATGCGGCTCTATATGAGCTTGACAATGACCCTGATGGATTTATGTGGCTTGAGAATTCTAATCCGGAAGAGACTGTTATTGCAATGCAGAGAGCTGACAGCAAGGGTAATAAGCTTGTGATTGCTGTGAATTTTACTCCTGTTAGGAGGGAAAATTACAGACTTCACGTTGATGTGCGTGGAAAGTATAAGGAAGTATTTAACAGTGAGTGGAAGAAGTTCGGTGGAGACGAGAAGGTTAATGGACAGATTATCAAATCAGATAATGATGGTGATGATATGGAATATATTGATATTACACTTCCTGGACTTTCATTTGTTATATATAACAGTGAATCGTATACACAGCTTGAACTCGAGGAAATCGCTGTATTAAAGAGGGCTGCAATTGCAAAGAAGGAAGCCATGAGAAAGGCAGCAGAGGCTGAAATGCTTGAACTTGCTGCAGCAGAGGAAGCAAAGCGGGCGGTTGAAGCAAGAAAACAGGCAGAGAAAGCCTGCATGGAAGCACTTCAGGCTAAGGAAGAAGCTGTAAGAAAAGCAGAAGAAGCAGCGCGTGCAAGTGAAGAGATTGATATAGAGACTAAGAAGAAGTTAGAACAGCTTAAAAAGAAGATGAAATAATACAAAGGGGGATCAGCTATGGGATTCATAGGACTTGTGGCAGATGCAGCCACAACAATCCAGCAGGAAACAGATGAGATAACCAGATTCTTTTCTATTGCACATGTTAAGCAGCTTCTCAATGATTTAGGAAACTGGTCCGTTTCACTTATTGGTAAAATTGTTATTGCTGTCTTAATATGGTTTATTGGCAAGAAGATAATCAGGGTGCTTGATAAGCTTGTAAAGAAGATGCTGGACAGAAGCACGCTAGATAAAGGCGTTGTTAATTTTGTGGTATCAGTGCTTAAGTTTGTAATGTATGCAATACTTATCATGATAGTTGTGGATAAGCTGGGATTTCAGACGACATCACTGCTCACACTTTTTGGCTCTGCAGCACTTGCGATTGGTATGTCCCTGCAGGGAAGCCTCTCAAACTTTGCAGGAGGAATTCTTATTCTTATATTCAAGCCTTTTAAGGTTGGCGATTATATTATAGTCGGAACTAATGAAGGAACTGTAAAGTCTATAGAGATTCTTTACACAAGGCTTGTTACTATTGATAATAAAGTAGTAATGCTCCCGAACGGTTCACTTTCTAATTCAAGCATTGTTAACGTAGGCGCAGAGAATACAAGAAGAATTGATATCCAGATAGGAATTGGCTATTCATCAGATATTCCTAAAGCCAAGAAGCTTCTTGAACAGGTTATTAATAGTGAGAAGGGGATACTCAAGGACAAGGATATTCTGGTTGTTGTCAAGAGCCTTGATGAAAGCTGTGTAACACTTGAGACAAGAGCCTGGGCTAATACAGCAGACTACTGGAATGTAAGATTTAACCTGCTTGAAAGATATAAGAATATATTTGATGAGAATGGAATTGAGATTCCGTTCAACCAGCTTGATGTACATATGAAGTAGTTTTTTTAAGGATGCCGCGAATGTGGCATCCTTTTTTGACTTCGGCTGCATATTGGACTGCAGTAATTGCTTGGTAATCTGCTAAAACCTACTAGATATTAAGAAAACTGGAATTTAGTAGGCTTATTTTTAGAACTTTTAACATGAGAAATTGTCAAAGACCCATTAAAACATTTCATACCAGTGATTTAGTGGGTGTTTTTGACGTTAGAAGAAAGAAAAACAAATGATTAGATATAACTAACCGGTGCTAGAAACCTACTAAATTATAAAGTTATAAGCCATTAGTAGGTCTTAGATGATATATGGATGTTATCAGATGCTTTTGTAAACCTACTATTCTGCAACAAAGTAATGTTTGTGTGGGTTTTTCACAAAACTACACTGATTTTACTTATTTTTTACATAGTTTGGTCACATTTTCCAATTAATATCTTACCTGTAAGAACGAAAGAGACAGAAAGGAGAGCTTGGTATGGCAATCGAAGTTTTCAACCGTTATGAGAAGAAATACATTATAGATGAAGATACTTTTCATAAATTGACTTACCAGATAGCTGATTATATGAATCCGGATGCGTATAACAGAAATGGTGAGGCGTACAGAATCAGCAACATATATTATGATACTGAGAATGATCAGCTTATAAGAGCTTCTATTGAGAAACCGGTATACAAAGAAAAGTTAAGACTGAGAGCTTATGGGATGCCAGAGCTTACAGATAATGTCTTTGTAGAGATTAAGAAGAAGTACAATGGTATTGTCAATAAAAGAAGAACTTCAATGACGCTTCAGGAGGCATATGATTTTCTTGATGACGACATATGTCCAGATAACCATGAAGGAAGAATAAACAGGCAGGTGCTTAAGGAGATAGATTACTTCAAGAATTTCTACCATTTGCAGCCTAAAGTTTATCTTTCATATGACAGATTCGCGTACTTTGAGAAAGATGATGGCGATTTCAGGATTACATTTGATAAAAATATTACGACCAGAAGGGAAGATGTAAGACTCGAGCATGGAAGCTATGGAAAGAAGCTTTTGCCGGATGGTAAGTATTTAATGGAAGTTAAGATAAGTGGCGCTGTTCCGCTGTGGTTTACTAAGATAATATCAGGACTTAATGTTTACCCGGTATCGTTTTCTAAGTATGGTACTGAATATAAGCAGTATGTCCTTACGAATTACACAAGCTTAATGTATAAAGGAGAAAATATATGTTTGAATCAATCTTTACATCAACATCAGAGAATACAATCAGCATTAGCCAGTCAATGTTAGGAATATTAGTAGCAGTTGTTATTGGTTTAGTGATTGCTTTTGTGTACACACTTGTATCAAAGAAGGATGGATATAATAAAAGCTTTATAATAGGTCTTGCTCTTTTACCAGCGATAGTGGCATCAGTTATTCTTCTTGTAGGAAGTAATGTTGCAAAGGCGTTTTCAATGGCGGGAGCTTTTGCTTTAGTAAGATTCCGTTCAGCACCGGGAAGTGCTAAAGATATATCAGTAGTGTTTTTTGCAATGGCAACAGGTCTTGCATGCGGACTTGGTTTTGTGACATTTGCAGGGTGCTTCGCAGTAATAATTCTTCTTGTATTTGTAGTGTTATCGGTAACAGGATTTGGAACAAGAGATGCACATAGAAAACAGTTAAGAATCACAATTCCAGAGAATCTTAACTATATGGCAGTATTTGATGATATATTTGATAAGTATCTTAGTGAAAATGTACTTAGAAAAGTAAAGACAACTAATATGGGTACAATGTTTGAACTTACCTATGAATGCAGGATAAAAGACGAGAGCGAGCAGAAGCAGTTCATAGATGAGTTAAGAGTTAGAAACGGTAATCTTAATATTACAATGGGGATGATGCCGGATTCGGATGGCGGATACCTTAATTAATGCATTAATCATATTATATAATAACAGAACTGCCCGGACAAATTCATGCCGTCCGGGCAGTTTTACATTTTTTTTACAATCTTTTTTATGTCAGGCACTTGTATAATTCGCATATTTATTATATTATAAACAATATACGAAAGGGCGTGGTAGATATGGTAGATAACAACACTCAATTTTTTAAAACTCAGCCAGAGAAGACAATTTCAGTAGAAGGAATACTTGAGCAGGTATATCTTGCACTTAAAGAGAAGGGGTACAATCCGGTTAACCAGATAGTAGGTTATATTATGTCTGGTGACCCAACATATATTACAAGCCATAACAATGCAAGAAGCCTTATTATGAAGGCTGAAAGAGACGAGCTTGTTGAAGAGGTTGTAAGATATTTCATTGAAGGTAAAGGCTTATAATATGAGAATTATAGGCTTAGATGTCGGGACGAAGACTGTTGGAGTTGCCTTGAGCGATCCGCTTGGGATAACTGCACAGCCTTTCGAAACGATAACAAGAAAAGAGAATAATAAGTTACGAAGAACTTATGCCAGAATAGAACAGATTATATCCGAATATGATGTAACTGAAATCGTGGTTGGCTATCCTAAGAACATGGATGATACTATTGGGGAAAGAGCGAAAGCTTGTGAAGAATTTGCAGCAGCACTGGAGAGACGAACAGGATTACCTGTTACACTGTGGGATGAAAGACTTACTACAGTTGAAGCAGACGAAGTCCTTGAAGAATGCGGGATGAGGCGAGAAAACCGCAAGACAGTTATTGATCAGCTTGCGGCTGTTTTTATTTTGCGTGGATATATGGAATCTAAACAGAAGTAATATTTGGAGGATTTGTTTTTCATGGAAAAGCTTGAATTTATTGACGAGAACGGTGAGAAGACACAATTTTATGTGATTGAAGAAACTAGAATTAACGGAATTAATTACCTGCTTGTATCAGAGTCAGATAATGAGGACGAGGAAGCAGAAGCTTATATTCTTAAGGATACATCTGATGCGGCAAGTGAAGAAGCTGTTTATGAGTTTGTAGAGGAAGACAGTGAACTTGAAGCGGTAGGCAAGGTGTTTTCTGAATTAATGGATGATGATGTTGAACTTAAATAAGGTGTGAGCCTTATTCATATTTTATATTTTATTTTTATTATGAGGTGTTTATGAAAAAAGCAGAGAATGCGTCTGTCAGGATTATACCATTGGGTGGTCTTGAGCAGATAGGAATGAACATTACTGCCATTGAGTATGATGACAGTATTGTTGTTGTGGATTGTGGCTTATCTTTCCCAGAGGAAGATATGCTTGGTATTGATTTAGTTATACCGGATGTTACTTATCTTAAGGAGAATCTTAATAAGGTTAAAGGATTCGTTATTACTCATGGACATGAGGATCATATTGGTGCAATTCCATATGTTTTAAAGGATGTCAATGTTCCTATATACGCTACTAAGCTTACTATGGGACTTATAGAGTCAAAGCTTAAGGAACATAATATGTTAAAGTTAGTTAAGAGAAAGGTTGTTAAGTATGGACAATCTGTAACTCTTGGCGATTTCAGGGTTGAGTTCATAAGAACTAACCATAGTATTGCAGATGCTGCAGCACTTGCTATATACTCACCGGCAGGAATTATTGTCCACACAGGAGATTTTAAGGTTGATTATACACCTGTATATGGTGATCCTATTGATCTTCAAAGACTTGGTGAACTTGGAAAGAAGGGTGTACTTGCACTTATGTGTGACAGTACTAATGCTTTAAGACCAGGCTTTACTATGTCAGAGAAGACAGTTGGTGCTACATTTGAAAAGATTTTCAATGATAACAAGAACAGCAGAATAATCATAGCTACATTTGCATCTAATGTAGACAGAGTACAGCAGATTATTAATTCAGCGGTTAAATATGGCAGAAAAGTCTGTGTTGAAGGCCGAAGCATGGTTAATATTATTGAGGTTGCAGAAGACCTTGATTATCTTAAGATTCCGGACGGAACTCTTATTGAAACGGATGAGATGAAGAATTATACACCTGAGCAGATTGTTCTTATCACAACAGGTAGTCAGGGTGAATCAATGGCTGCTCTTTCAAGAATGGCAGCTAACCTTCATAGAAAGGTATCTATCCAGCCTGGCGACTGCGTAGTATTTTCATCAACTCCTATACCTGGTAATGAGAAGTCAGTAGCCAAGGTTATTAATGAGCTTGGTATGAAGGGTGCTAAGGTTATATTTCAGGATACACATGTATCAGGACATGCATGTCAGGAAGAGATTAAGCTTATATATTCTCTTGTAAAGCCTAAGTATTCTATTCCTGTTCACGGTGAGTATAGACACCTTGTTGCACAGAGAGATGTTGTTATGTCACTTGGATATGACAAGGATCATGTTATTATTGCCAAATCAGGAGATGTGTTAGAACTTAATGATGAGCATGCACAGGTTGTAGATCATGTCCAGACAGGAGCTATTTTTGTTGATGGACTTGGCGTAGGTGATGTAGGAAATATTGTATTAAGAGACAGACAGAACCTTGCAGAGAATGGTATTATCATTGTTGTTCTTACACTTGAAAAATATACCGGACAGCTTATAGCAGGCCCGGATATTGTTACAAGAGGTTTTGTGTATGTAAGAGAGGCTGAAGAGCTTCTTGATGAGGCAAGAGCAATTGTATCTGATTCAGTTGAAAAGTGTCTTGATAAGAATATTACTGACTGGAGTAAGATTAAGAATATTATTAAAGATGACTTGAGCGAGTATCTCTGGAAGAAGATTAAGAGAAATCCTGTGATACTTCCAATCATTATGGAGGCACAGATATAATATATGTTGCCGGATATTACTGCAGACAGTTGGAGAGGTGTTTTTCATGCGTAGAATTGATGAACTTAAGAAAGAGATTATACATGAAATTCTTAACAGTGAAGAATATAGGGAATACAGAAGACTTCAGTCTGAAATAGACAGGACGCCTGACTTGAAGAGGCAGGTGGATGAATTCCGTATGAGGAATTTTGAATTACAGAATTCAGAAAATGTTCCAGACATGTTTGCAGCAATGGAGAATCTTAATAAGGAATATGCCGACATGAGGAATCAGGACATTGTAAACAGATATCTTATGACAGAGATTACATTTTGCAGATTTATGAGAGATATATATAAGGATATTGCCGAGGCAGTAGACATGGACCTTGATTTTTTAGGGTGAATCATATATAGTGTAGCTTATTAAAGAAGAGGAGAATCAGGTTTTATGAGCAATAAATCAATCAGGATGCTGGTATCGGTATCGCTGAATGTTTTAATAATTGTTTTAGGAATATATCTCGTGTTTTTTATGGGAAGCAAGGCGTATTCATTTGGTGAGAAGATATTTAATGAACAGGCAGTTGATTCAGATGATAACGCCCGTACAGTTGAGGTTACTATAACAACAGACATACAGGCTAAGAAGCTTGCTGGCATGCTTTATGATAAAGGACTTGTACATGATAAAACGATAGCATATTTTCAGATTCAGTTCTCAGATTATAAGGATAAGTTTGTAGGTGGAACTTATGAGCTTAACACGGGAATGACACCTACTGAGATTATGCAAGTGCTGGCACAGTCAGACAGTGAGGAAGAATAACTTAATTGTAAGGGGAATATATGATAGTCAATGAAAGAGTAGTTGCCTATATTAATTCTCTTGATTGTGGTAATTCTGATATATGTAATACAATTGAAAAAGAAGCGATTGCGGATGAAGTCCCAATCATTAGAAAAGAGATGGGTAATTTGCTGAAGGTGCTGTTACAGCTTGTACAGCCTGAAAGGATTCTGGAAGTTGGAACAGCAGTAGGTTACTCATCTATTCTTATGAGTGAGAATATGCCGGAAAAATGCACAATTACTACAATAGAGAATTATGATAAGAGAATACCTGTGGCAAGAAATAATTTTAAAAGGGCAGGAAAAGAGAATGTTATAACACTTATAGAGGGAGATGCGCTGGAAGTGTTGAAGACTCTGGAAGGTCCATATGATTTCATATTCATGGATGCTGCCAAGGGACAGTATATTAATTATCTTCCTGATATTAAGAGAATCCTTAGAAAAGGCGGACTTCTTATATCGGATAATATTCTGCAGGAGGGAGAAATAGTGGAATCCCGCTATGCAGTTACGAGAAGAAACAGAACAATTCATACAAGGATAAGGGAATATGTGTATGAGCTTACTCATACAAAGGATTTTGTGACATCTATTGTTCCTATCGGCGATGGAATTACACTCAGTGTGAAACAGTAAAGGAGAATAATATGGCAGGACATATGTATAATGGCAGAGAAACAGAACTTCTTATACCAGCAAGCAGTCTTGAAGTTTTAAAGATAGCAGTAATATTCGGTGCAGATGCCGTATATATCGGTGGTGAAGCATTTGGATTAAGAGCTAAGGCTAAGAATTTTTCAATAGAAGATATGAAAGAGGGCGTTAAGTTTGCCCATGAAAGAAATGTCAAGGTATACGTTACAGCTAATATTCTGGCACATAACTATGACCTTGAGGGTGCAAGAGCTTACTTTGAGGAACTTAAGGAAGTAGGACCTGACGCACTCATTATATCGGATCCGGGAATGTTTACAATAGCAAAGGAAGTACTTCCGGATATTGATATACATATAAGCACACAGGCTAATAATACTAACTATATGACATATAATTTCTGGTGGAATCAGGGCGCTAAGAGAGTGGTTTCAGCAAGAGAATTATCGCTTGAGGAGATTAAGGAGATAAGAGAGCATATTCCTGATGAGATGGAGATTGAGACATTCATGCATGGAGCAATGTGTATATCTTATTCAGGCAGATGCCTGTTATCAAGCTTCCTTACAGGAAGAGATGCTAACAGGGGAGCATGTACACATCCATGCCGTTGGAAATATGCTGTTGTTGAGGAAAACAGACCGGGACAGTACATGCCTGTATATGAGAATGAGAGAGGAACATATATATTTAACTCTAAGGATTTATGCATGATAGAGCATATTCCAGAGATGGTAAGTTCAGGCATTGACTCATTTAAGATTGAAGGACGTATGAAGACAGCTCTGTATGTTGCAACTGTTGCGAGAACATACAGACTTGCTATTGATGATTTTATAGAAGATCCTGAAAAGTACAAGGCTAGAATCCCATTCTATAAGAGTGAGATAAGCAAATGTACTTACAGACAGTATACAACAGGTTTCTTCTTTGGAAAGCCGGACGAGAATACACAGATATATGACAGTAACACATATATCAGGGAATACACATATCTTGGTATCGTAGGAGATGTTAACGAGCAGGGACTTTACCATATTGAGCAGCGAAACAAGTTCTCAGTTGGCGAGACAATTGAAGTAATGAAGCCGGACGGACAGAATATAGAAGTTACAGTTAAACGTATTGTTGATGAGAATGGTAAGGATATGGAGAGCTGTCCACATCCTAAGCAGAATCTCTATATTGATTTAGGAATCCAGCTTGATAAGTATGATATCTTAAGACGCCAGGAAGAAGAAACAGAAGTAAACAGTTAAATTAAAGAGACAGTTGGATAGGCAATTAAAGGCATCTTTACACATATGATATATAAAAATGTGTAGGGGTGCCTTTTTGAAAACATTTGAAAAACCATTATCGGCACAGGAAGAGAAAGAATTGCTGATAAAATTACGCGAAGGCGATAGTATGGCCAGAAATGCTCTTATAGAAAAGAACATGCGTCTTGTTGCACATATAGTCAAAAAATATACCTCTACTGAACGTGATTATATTAATGAAGACCTTATTTCAGTGGGAACAATAGGACTTATTAAGGCTGTTGATTCATTTGACATAGAAAGAAATGTGAGATTCTCAACATATGCTGCCAAATGTATAGACAACGAGATTCTTATGCTTTTCCGTCAGGATAAAAAGAAGGAACGGGAAGTGTCTCTTAATGAGCCTATAGGAAAGGACAAAGAGGGAAATGAGATAAGCCTTAAGGATATTATCGGAGAAGATTCGGAGAAGAAACAGCCGGATGCTGTGGAAGATTATATGTTTTATGAGCAGATTAAGTGTATATATGGTAATATAGAAAAGGTACTTGCACCAAGAGAGATAGAGATATTAAAATACAGGTATGGACTTTTTGGTGCAAAAGAATGCACACAGAATGAACTTGCTGACAGGCTTGGAATTAGCAGAAGCTATGTGAGCAGAATAGAGAAAAAGGCACTTGGTAAATTAAGAGAAGTGCTTATTGAGCGGAAACTTATATGATAATATAGTCAGGAGGACATGTAATGCAGATTACAGATGCAAAGGTAATAGCGGGCAGATTATCTAAGGTAAGGGATATCATGAAATCAGAAGGCGTTGATATATATGTAGTAGTAACAGGTGATTACCATATATCAGAGTATGCAGGTGATTATTTTAAGGAAAGAGAATTCATTACCGGATTCACAGGCTCTGCCGGAACGGCTGTTATAACACAGGATGATGCAAGGCTTTTCACTGACGGAAGATATTTCGTGCAGGCTGAAAAGCAGATTGAAGGGACAGGCTTTTCACTGATGAGGGTCGGCGCTCCGGGTGTTATGAATGTGGCACAGTACTGTGAGAGTATAGTTAAAGATGGAATGAGCATGGGATTTGATGGAAGAACCATGCCGGCTGAAGAAGGAATTGAGCTGTCTGATATATGTAAAAAAGCAGGAGCAGGCTGTTTGTATGATTTTGATGCGATTGAGAATATATATGAGGACAGGGCAGCGTTTCCACACAGCAAAGCATTTTATCTTGATGAAGAGTACTCAGGAGAAAGCATAATAAGCAAGCTTTCAAGAATAAGAAAGTACATGGATAATAAAAATGCTGATATACATATTATGGCAACGCTTGACGACATATGCTGGACATTCAATATAAGGGGATGCGATGTTGAGTGCAACCCTGTTATTATGGCGTATTCAGTGATAACTAAGGATGAGGCATACATATATACTGATAAGGACAGGTTTGATGATAAGACGCTGGCAAAATTCGGGGAGGCATGTGTGGAGGTGCTGCCATATGACAGCATATATGAAGACATTGCCAGAATGAATGGAAAAGTGCTTATTGATAAGAAACGTGTGAACATGCGTATATATGAGCTTATACAGTCTGGAATAGATGTGGAAGCAGTACTGTCTGACAATCCAGCAATGCTTTTTAAGGCAATAAAGAATGAGACAGAGATAAGGAATCTATACAGCATACATGTTGACGATGGCGTGGCTGTAACAAAATTCATATTCTGGCTTAAGAAAAATGTTGCATCAGGTAATATAACAGAAGCGGATGCAGCGGCATATCTTGATAATTTAAGAAGCAATATAAAAGATTACATAGAACTAAGCTTTGACACAATCAGTGCATATAATGAAAATGCTGCAATGATGCATTACCATGCAGATGAAACCAATGCGGCTGTCTTAAAGCCGGAAGGCATGCTGCTTGTGGATTCTGGCGGACAGTATATGCGTGGAACAACTGATATAACAAGAACAATAGCACTTGGACCTGTGACTGATGAGATGAAGATGTATTACACACTTACACTTAAAGGCATGTTAAGCCTGGCAAATGCAAAATTCTTAAAAGGCTGTAACGGTTTCAGTCTTGATATTCTTGCCAGAGCACCTCTGTGGAATGTCGGAATGGACTACCGCTGCGGAACAGGACATGGAATAGGATACCTTTTAAATGTGCATGAGAGTCCTAATGGATTTCGATGGAAGCACAATCCGGGCAAGAATGATCTTGCAGTTATTGAAGAGGGCATGGTTACATCTGATGAGCCGGGGGTATACATTGAGGGCAGGTTCGGTATAAGAATTGAAAATGAGATCGTATGTCAGAAAGATTTCGACAATGAATATGGCACATTTTTAAAGTTTGACATGCTTACAGTTGTTCCGATAGATTTAGAACTTGTTGATGTAAATTATCTTGATGCTGTGGATATTGAGCGGCTCAATAAGTATCAGGAAAGAGTATATAAGACACTTGAGTCGTATTTTGATGGAGAAGAAAAGAATATGTTAAGAGAGGCGACAAGACCAGTAGGAGTATGATATGGAGTTAAAAGAATTTTCACATAAGGGTGAAGCAATTGAAAAGGAGATTAAGAAGGAGTTCCAGTTTATGGGACGGACAATTAAGAAACGCCGCGTAGGACTGATTATTGCAGCGGCTGGAGTGATAGCGGTAATTGCTGTTGCACTTTTTATCCATTCACAGCAGTTTGATGTGTGGGATTATATAACTATAAGTTATGAAGGTGCTAACGGATATGCAAAACCGGTGTTTACTCTTAATAAGGATAAGCTGTATAAGGAGCTTATGGGTAAAAGTACAGATTCAGATAAATCATACAATGTTAAAATGCTGATTGCTTCTATAGAAACAAGTACAGATGAAGAAGATATTGCCAATGGTGATACCTATAAAGTAAGGCTTGAGGTTGATAAAAAATATGAGGATGCGGCAGGAGTCAGCATGGGAGGCGGCAATAAGAAGATAAAAGCATCAGGAATATCAAAAGGAACATCTGTGGAATTGTTTGATAAGGTTGATGTTACATTTACCGGTGTAAGTCCGCAGGCTGGCATTGTTATCACTAATAACTGGGAAGATGAGTATCTGTCAGGACTTACATTTACTCCTGATAAAAAAGACAATATAAGTCTTGGGGATTCAGTGAAGATAACATGCAATACTTCTTATGAAGATATTGCAAGACACGGATTTCTTGTACATAATATAGAAACTTCTTATAATGCAGACAAGCTTCCGGAATATGTTGATGATGTATCGCTGATTGATAAAAAGGTTATAGAACAGGTTAGCAAAGAAGTTCTGGAGACAATTAATAAAGAAACGGCAGATAACACATTTCATATGTTATATAAAGCAACAAAGGATACTGCCTATCTGTATCACATTAATGAGGAAACATGCAGTGATGCAAAGATTACTGGAATATATTATTTACAGAAAAAAGGAAATGCTGGAGAGACTAATAATTACATATATATAACTGCTTCAGCGACAATATCTGACTCGGAAGACAGCAAAACGGTTTATTTTGCATTTTCATATAGCAATGCTTATATAAATGCAGATGGAACATTTGATATGAACCATGATAATGAAGAAAAGAGGTATGTCTGCAGTACAGATTACGATTCACTTTACAGTGAATGTATTGGCAGTAAAAGTGACAACTATACTATAAAAGAGGTTAAATAGCTGTTTGTATATTGTATGTTGATGTGATATAATCTTACTATAAATGCGCAATAGCAGGAGTGGAGACTGCCTGCGGAAAGAGGTTGAAGGTGAATTACAGAAAGAAAGTTAGATTGGGTGATGTTCTTGTTAAAAAGGGAATTATAGATGAGAACCAGTTACAGACTGCACTTTCAAGACAGAGAGAGCAGGGGAAGATGCTCGGTGAGATGGTTATAGCATTGGGATATGCTACCCAGAGAGATATTAATGAGGCACTTTGCGACAGTCTGGGGATTGATTTTGTTGATATGCGAGAGACGGAGATAAGTGATGATGTTCTGTCTATGTTAGATGAGAATATTATGAGAAAGTACACTCTCGTACCATTAGGTGATGCACCTGATAATCCTGGAGCAATCAGGGTTGCCATGGCTGATCCTACTAATATTCTTGCCATGGATGACATTAATATTGTAACTGGTAAACAGGTTGTTCCGGTTCTTGCTAATGCAACTGATATTAATGCATTTTTAGATAAGGCGTTTGGACAGAAACAGGCACAGAGTATTGTGGATCTGTATAAGAAAGAGCAGGGCGAGACTGTAAGAGAAGAAACTAAAGAAGACAAGGCGAGAAGAGAAGAGATTGAGAATGCGCCTATTGTTCAGCTTATCAATAGTGTAATTGAGCAGGCTGTAAGACAGAGAGCTTCTGATATACATATTGAGCCGATGGAAAGAGATATCCGTGTAAGATACAGAATAGATGGTAATCTTCGTGAAATCATCCAGTACGATAATACACTTCTTGGTGCTATTACAACCCGTATCAAGATTATGTCAGGAATGGATATTTCTGAGAAGAGAAAACCACAGGATGGACGTATCACAATTAACGTAGATGGAAGAGAATATGATATCCGAGTATCTAATCTTCCTACAGTATATGGCGAGAAATGCGTTATGAGAATTGCGTCCAAGGAAGGATTTAACATTGATAAATCAAAACTTGGACTTACACCGGCTGATCTTAAGGTATTTGATGATATATTAAAGAATCCACATGGAATTATTCTTGTAACAGGACCTACAGGATCTGGTAAATCTACAACTCTTTATACTGCGTTAAGTGAACTTAATACAGAAGATGTTAATATTATTACTGTTGAAGACCCGGTTGAGGCTAATATTGATGGTATTAATCAGGTTCAGGTTAATAATAAAGCAAATCTTACATTTGCAACTGCATTAAGATCAATCTTACGACAGGATCCGGATATCATTATGATTGGTGAGATCCGAGATGGTGAGACTGCTGAGATTGCGGTTAGAGCATCTATTACAGGCCATCTTGTTGTAAGTACACTGCATACTAATAGTACGGCAAGTTCTGTTGCCCGTCTTGAAGATATGGGAATTGAGTCATACCTCATAGCTGATTCACTTGTTGGTATTATCGCACAGCGTCTTGTAAGAAAGCTGTGTGACTGTAAGATGCCAAAAGAGGCAAGTGCAGCTGAGAAGGAGATGCTTGGAGTTAATCCTGACGAGCCATTTACAATATATGAACCATGCGGATGTAAGTTATGTAATGGAACAGGATACTATGGACGACTTGGTATATATGAGATTATGAAGATAACACCGTCTATAAAGAGACTTATATCAAGGCATGCAGAAGCAGAAGAGATTAAAAAACAGGCTATAAGTGAGGGTATGAATACGCTTAAGATGGCTGCGGTTAATGCGGTTAAAGATGGTGTCACAACTATAGCTGAGATGGTTAAAGCAACTTATGAAGCTGAAGAAGATGATTCAAGACCTAAGGCAGCAGATACATCAGCTTCTTCTGGAATATCAGTTTCTTCCGGAGTAGAAGAAATTGAACTTGAGCAGATTGACTAAGAATCTGCCAGATATACAATTATAGATATATGGGGGCTTAATAATGTTTACTGTAGAGCAATTACTTTCGATAGCTAAAGAAAAGAAGGCAAGTGATGTGCATGTCACTGTAGGACTTCCACCAAGAGTCAGAATTAATGGTGAACTTGTGGATCTTGATTATCCTAAGCTTTCACCAGATGACTGTGAAAAGCTTATTCTTGATATTATGGATGACAGGCAGCAGGCAATGTTTAAAGACAGAGGAGAACTTGATTTTTCATTCTCTGTTCCTAATATTGGACGATACAGAGTTAATGTATTCAGACAGAGAGGGTCTGTGGCATGTGCCATGCGTATTGTAGGAACAGAGATTCCTAAGCCGGAAAGTCTTGGTGTTCCAAAGTCTGTTGTTGAATTGTATGCCAAGAAAAGAGGACTGGTTCTGGTAACGGGTCCAACAGGTTCCGGTAAATCTACAACACTTGCTTCTCTTATAGACAAAATTAATGATGAACGTAATGCTCATGTAATAACACTTGAAGACCCGATTGAGTATCTTCATTCGCATAGAAAAGCAATGATTAATCAGAGAGAAATCGGTCTTGATACGCATTCATATGCTGATGCACTCCGTGCAGCACTGCGAGAAGATCCTGATGTAATTCTTGTAGGAGAGATGAGAGATCTGGAAACTATATCTACTGCTATAACAGCAGCAGAAACAGGTCATCTCGTGTTCTCGACACTTCATACAATTGGAGCGGCGGCAACAATTGACCGTATTATTGATGTGTTTCCACCGCACCAGCAGCAGCAGATAAGAATTCAGCTTGCAGTTGTTCTTGAAGCAGTTATTTCACAGCAGCTGATACCAACAGCAGACAGATGTGGAAGAGTTGCTGCATTTGAAGTTATGCATGGAACGATTCCGATTAAGAATCTTATCCGTGAAGCCAAGACATATCAGATATCCAGTGTTTTACAGACAGCAAGAAAAGAGGGCATGATATCAATGGATGATGCACTTCTTGATCTGTATAATAAGGGAGTGATTGATTCTGATAATGCAATTGGATATGCACAGGATGTCAATTATGTTACTAAGAGAGTTAATCAGTTCTATTAATGGTGGAATATGCAGATAGGTGAGAGAATATATAAGTATCTTGAAGAAAAAGGAATGTCGCAGGCAGAGTTTGTCAGTAGGACAGGAATTTCTCAGAGTACAGTAAGTGATTGGAAGATAAAGAAGAATAATCCGTCAGCAGATAAGATAATGGTAATATGCAAAGCACTGGATATTTCTCCATATGAACTGCTGGCTGGCACAGAAGATATGAATAATTCAAGAAAGTATATGGATTATGCATATGTTGATAAAGACTCTAAGGAATACACATTGATAGAAACTTATCAGGAGCTTAGTGATGACGCAAAACTAAAGCTGGAAAGATATATGGAGGCTTTAAGAAAGTCTGGGGAATAGTGATTGAAGAGATGACAATGCTGGTGATGTGCTGGCATTGTTTTTTTCTTGGGGACTGTTAATCATGCAATTATTATTATGGGGATTTCCTATAAGAACAATAAATAATCAATCTATATAGGCTAATTTAAGGCAGAAATACAAGAAAGTGCCGGAAATTACCTATCAGGCAGGCACGAGGAAGCTTATCTATAGGCAGATTGGGAGAAAAAGTGAAGGCTGAATAAGGATTCTGCCCGGATATATCCTATAAGTCAAGCAATAATGCGACTACCTATAGGTATCAGGTAATATAATGTGTAATATACCGTAATTGCGGTATTGACAACAAGATATATTAATTGTATATTAAGAATGATTTATGGTTAAAGATTCATGACAGACTGCTTGTATGTGAATGAAAGAGAA